>ENA-OPRP01000073-OPRP01000073.1-human-gut-metagenome-genome-assembly--contig:-NODE-73-length-10273-cov-2.206988_pt1 | contig 10273 bp, 9 predicted proteins | sample MGYA00241798_ERZ501887 | MGnify/ENA primary metagenome ERZ501887 (study PRJEB25962, sample SAMEA2042222) | human gut metagenome | biome: human gut; feature: human-associated habitat; material: faeces... | reverse complement strand
GAATCCTAACGGTATTATAAAAGGTTTCAATATACTCAAATACAAGCCTATAGGCATGTTTGTAGTTAATGATATGAAATCTGTTAAGCCATTCTCTTTTGATTATGGTTGAGTTCATTCTTTGGACAGATAATCCCAAAACCGATATTGATAAAATTAGTCATTATATTGGTATCCAACCAACTGAAAAAAGAGAATGGGCGAGATGAGGTGTTTGACATGACGGAAAACAATAAAATAGACTTTGAAACTATAGATTACAGTAAAGTTAATCCGAAAAAGTTAAACGGCAACAAACGTATTGTAAAGTCATATTTGATATATTTTGCTTTTGATGTTGTACTGACAGTTGCTATATTCTTGCTCACATTATTTAAACTGATTGATAGTTCTGATAACACGGTAAATACTGTGATATTTATATTAAGCGGAATATTGTGTTTGTGCCTTTATGCTAATAATTATTATAAATCGAAAGATTGGCGATTCTATGAAAGCCTTCGTTCTGATACGCTTACAAAACTGATTGCACTATTCTTTGTCATAAATGGTGTGTTGCTGCTTTTGACATTTAATTTAGCGGGTGTACATATTTCAATAGTAGCATCATGGGGCGGCGCATCATTATCTATTCTAATTAATAATATAGTTGCTTATTTAGATGACTTAAACAAAATGTACACAACATCGAAATATGATACGGCTATAAAATTTTTGAAATTTTGGTCAGTATTTATATTGTTTGCTATGTTTGCATATGGTTATTCAAGCATTGGCAGATATGAATATATGACTTTTAGATAAAGGAAATATTAATAAGTATTGCTTTTTGTAATGTCTATTGATACAATACAATCAGAATATGTATTTTCATTGCGTAAGAAGCGTATATACAAAAAAAGACCGACTTCAAAATCAAATTTGAAATCGGTCTGTAAATTTTAAAAATATCCGAACGGAATTTATACTATTCGATTACATCCTCGGCTATAACAGCTTCCTGTCTTTTTGTAATCTGATGGTCTTCATGCAAAACAATACAGTATGTAACAGTTGATATGAGTGCAAGAATAAGTACAACCGCAATAAGTCTTTTGATGTATTTGCCTGTCCTTATTTTCTTGACAACATAGGGAATCCCCGTTATTGTTTATTGCCCTTGTCCTCTTTTAAAATATTTAAAATGCTCTCTACACCGCTGTATGCATTATGAAAACTCTCCAAAAGGTTTTCATAATATGCCCGACCTTCGTCCTCAATATGATAATAAATTCGTGTGCGCTTTTTGCCGACAAGCTTTGAATATTCGCTGATTTTTCCTTCGTTAACAAGCTTGTAGGTGACTGCGTAAACGGTGTTCTGAGATATGGACAGGCATCCGTTTGATTTTTCTTTTATGAATTTTACAATTTCATACACATAACTGTCATGCTCACACAAAATGGCAAGAATCAGTATGTCCGTAATTCCGCTGAAAAAATAATTTTGCTTTCCCATAGATACCTCCCGATATACATTATACACACTTAATCACTAAAAATCAATCTAATACATTCAAGAAGAATTTAATATGAGCAGTTATTACAGCAAAGCCTTTTGTTGCCGACATTGTGATTTTTTCGTCAATAGTATTCGGAAGAACGAATTGCAAAAGTTGAAAAATACATAAAAATTCAACCGATTACCTTTGCACTTTTTCTCGCATCGGCAGTTTTGATATTTGCATTTTGACAGTAACAAACTCTACAATAAAATAGGGTAGAACAACTGCTGAAAGGAGGCTCTAAGGAGGCTCTTTTTTAATGCTTGAACAGAATACAAATTTATTGTGATGATAAACAACTTTACAGCTATGTAAAATTTTTATACAGATATAATGATGAAATATAAAATATCGAAATAAGAATAAACCTCCTGCACAGAGTAAAATCCGTTGCAGGAGGTTTTGTTGTACGAAAAATTATATTGGTTTAATTATTGGCATATTTGTTGGAATCTATATGTAAAATTTACATAACCTGAAAATATGCATTATTGATACTTTGTCGGGACAGGCACACATCAGTTCTTGCTGTTTGCAATTGCCTGATCAATCAACTTTTGCAGCTTTTCAGACTGCTTTTCGGAGGATATTGCACCGACAATCGGCTCTCCCACAATATTACCGTTTTTATCGACAACATAAGTTGTGGGGTAGGAGTACAATCCGGATGTGAATTCTCCGGCTTTACTTTTTGAATCGAACCAAATGTTTTTGTAGGTCACACCCTTTTTTGCCAGAATATTCTTTGCGTCAGAGATAGCCGTTTTGTCACCGTCAAGTGTAAATGAATTGATTCCGACTACTGCTCCGCCTTTTTTTGCAAGCTGTTTATTCAGAGCTTCCAGGTCGGCAAGTTCTTCCACGCAGGGATTGCAGGTGGTAAACCAGAAGTTTACTACAGTAACGGTATTTTTTGCAAAAAGCGTACTGCTCTTAACTTCGTTTCCGTCAAGATCCTTGCCGTCAAATGTCGGGAATTTCTTCAGATCATCCTTTTCGATGGGCTTACCGTTTTCAGCCGGAACGCTCATATCTCCATCAGACGGTTTTTCTCCGCATCCGGGAAATTTTTGTTCCAAAACTGTCAGCTTTCCTTCAATTTCCTTAATCTCTTCGGCGCCTTCATTAAGCAGCTTCAACTCATCTGCACTGAATTGATCCTTGATACCGTCAATCGTTTTCAGAAGAAAATCACCGTAGTTTCCGCCGTCCTCAATCATCGCCATACCCTTATCGGCTGAAATAAATACCTTTTCCCAAAGTTTGCTGTTTTCGGAAAGAATAGCATTTTCCTGTGCCATCAGTTTTTGATGCAGGTCTGCGGCCTCGTCTTTTGTGTTTGGATTCACAGCTGTCAGCATAGCCGTTTCGCTTTTCTTATTTGCAGTAGTATTCGTCGTATTGCCTTTGGCTGTGCCACAGGCGGCAAAGCTTAACAACATCACCAAGGCAGTCAGTAAGGTTAAAATTTTTGTTGTTTTCATGGTATTTACTCCTTTTCTGTTCCAATTTCTGTTTCAATTTCTGTTTCAATTTTTTGTTTTGCTGTTTCCGCTTTTTCAGCGGGACAATCATTTTCTTTTCCTTTGCCAAAGCCGTAGCGAAAGCTGACCGCCTTGGTAGGACAGGCACGGATACACTTACCACAGCGTATGCATTCGGTGTGGTCGGGAGTTTTGGTTACATCTACATCCATCTTGCATACTTTGGCACACTTTCCGCAGGAAATGCATTTGTGTTTGTCTACTTTCATTCCGAAAAGCGACACCTTGTTAAGCAATGCATAAAATGCACCGAGAGGACACAGCCACTTGCAGAACGGTCTGTAGAAAAGTACACTCAGTACGATTACCGTAATCAATATGCCCAGCTTCCACGAAAAGAGCGTACCAAGTGCGGCACGGATTCCCGAATCAATGGCGGCAAGAGGGAGTGCTCCCTCGAGTACCCCTTGAGGACAAAGATACTTACAGAAAAAAGGATCTCCCATACCCACATCGTTTGTAATGAGCATTGGCAGCAAACCTACAGCAAAAAGCAAAACTGCATATTTTATGTATGTCAGCGGCTTCAGCTTTTTAGTGGAAAGCTTTTTTGTCGGTATCTTATGTAACAGTTCCTGAAGCCATCCGAACGGACACAAAAAACCGCAGATAAAACGCCCGAGCAGAACTCCTATCAATATGAGGAATCCTGTGATATAATATGAAAAACTGAATTTTGACGAACCCACCACAGCCTGAAACGAGCCGATTGGGCATGCACCCGATGCCGCAGGGCAGGAATAGCAATTCAGTCCCGGAACGCAAACAGCCTTTCCGTTGCCTTGATAAATTCTGCCCTTCAATAAATTCGGCAGATGAATATTACTCAGCAAAGTTGCTCCTGCTTGAATAAGCCATCGAAAGCGTGAGAGAAACTGCGATACACCGCCTCTTTTTTTCTTCGGTTCTTTGTTATCCAATTCCCACACACTCCAAACACAGCCGGATTGCCTTGCTTAACACGGTTTCTGCCTCTCCACGCAGAGCTCCGTAACACAGCATCGTAATTCCGCAGATAATCAGTACGATCTGAAATACGGCTTTTTTCTTTCGAGTCAATTCGGTCACTCCTTTCTTTTGTGCTCTCATTGTAGCACAGATGATGTAAAATCCCTGTTAAGAACGAAAACTTAACAAAAACTTTATGTCTGAGCGATATAATGATATAATTAAATTATCAAAGAAATATGAAAACACAACAATATGAAAACACAACAAGGAGAGTTTCTATGCGTATTTTAGTAATTGAAGACGAGCGTGCGCTGTGCGAGACAATTGTTCGCAGCCTTAAAAGATTGGCATACAGCGTTGATTTTTGTTATGACGGAAACAAAGCAAATGAGTTGCTCGGAATAGAAAAGTACGATCTTGTTTTACTTGATCTGAATTTACCCGGTGCAGACGGGATGACGGTACTGCGAACTCTGCGACAAACCGACAGAGATACCGGAGTGTTAATTCTTTCGGCACGCTGTGAGGTTGCCGACAAGGTGGAGGGACTGGATGCCGGAGCAAACGATTACCTGACAAAGCCTTTTCATTTGGAGGAGCTTGAGGCAAGAATACGTAGTCTGACTCGACGTCGGTTTACACAAAACAATGTTGTTTTGAACTGTGGAAAGGTTGCTTTTGACACCAAAGCCCGTGTTGCCGTTGCTGACGGTCAGGAGCTGTCACTTACCCGAAAAGAAATCGGAATACTTGAATATTTACTTCTTAATCAAGGTCGCCCCGTCAGTCAGGAAGAACTGCTCGACCATGTTTGGGATAACAGTGTTGACAATTTCAGCAATTCAATAAGAGTACATATTTCTGCATTACGAAAGAAACTGCGTGCGGCACTCGGCTATGACCCGATTCGCAATCGCATTGGTGAAGGATATGTTATGGAGGAAGAAAAAGTATGAAAAAGTTATCCTTGCAATGGCGCATAACTCTGATGACTGCACTTCTTATCGGAGCCACCTGCATTTTTATGAATGTTCTTATCGGCTATTCAGGCAGCCATTATATGGATTCCATAGGTTCTTATGTTACAGGTTACGGAGATACGGACAAAGGAGAACCTGACTTTTTCGATCCCGAACACGAAAAGCTTGATCGTGAATTGACTATCGTAATCAATGGAGCACAGGAATCCTTTATCGCTACCAATTGGTATATTACGGCGGCGGCAACATTGTTAGGCGGTGTGCTTGCGTATTTTTTAAGCGGGCATGCACTGAAGCCTCTGCGTACTTTTACCGCTCGGGTTGAAAAGGTTCAACCTAACAATTTGACGGATATGAAGATAACCGAAGAAGTTCCGCCTGAACTGAGACAGTTTGTCAAGTCGTTTAATCGGATGCTTGACCGTCTTGATGAGGGATTTACCGCTCAACGACAGTTCACGGGAAACGCCGCACACGAGTTGCGCACACCGCTTTCGCTTATGCAGGCACAGCTTGAACTTTTTTCGGCAGAGCATCCCGAGGTATCGCCTGAAACGGCAGAGTTTCTCCGATTGTTGCGTGAGCAGACCGAACGAATGACACAAATGACAAAAACCCTGTTGGAAATGAGTGAGCTTCGCACAGTATCGTGTGCCGACCGCATAGAGATAGGACCTATGGTAGAAGAGATTTTCACTGACCTTGCGCCCCTTGCAGAGAAAAACAACGTTACACTTGAAAGCACGGGCGATGCTGTTATGACAGGCAGTGACACGCTGATTTACCGTTTGTTATATAATCTGACCGAAAACGCTATACGCTACAACCGTTTTGACGGTACAGTGAATATTACCGTAACGCACAAAGACAATCAGCTTGTTATTACGGTTGCGGATACCGGCTACGGCATCCCCGAACAATGCAGAGAAAGTATTTTTCAGCCCTTCTTTCGTGTGGATAAATCCCGAAGCAGAGAATACGGCGGAGTTGGATTGGGACTTTCTTTGGTGTGGGAAATCGTTGCACTGCACAATGGTAAAGTTCGTGTGGAAGAAAGTTCGGAAAAGGGTACTGCTATAGCAGTAAAGTTTCCGACAGATGTGATAAAAATTTAATATTTTGCGATTTTTTCTTAATTAATTGTTGAAATTACCGTAGCTCTGTGCTATACTATAATTAATTAATCAATTAGTTATCAAAAGGAAGCGAACATTATGAGAACAACAGAGGAACAGCACAACGAGCGTAAGAAGGAAATAATGGAAAAATGCTTTGAATGCTATGCTGAAAATGGATTGACCGGTACGGGCATCAAGGCTTTGGCGGCAGCGTGTGGCTGTACAACGGGAAATCTGTATTCCTATTTCAACAGTGTTGATGAACTGATTATTGAATCAACTGCATACTGTATGGAAAAGGTCGAGGATGATTTTATGGAAAAAGCTCCCACCGACCCGAAGGATGTTGTTCGATTTGTTAAAGAGGTTCCGTATTGGACCGCAAAGAAGCACGGCAAGAAATATCGGCTGATGTATCAGGTCTATACCCATCCGAAATATATTGAGCACGGCAAGAAATTCTTTGAGGGGGTAAATGAGCGCTATACCGAGTATGCAAAGCGACTTGAGCCGAAAATCGGCATTCCGTACACGGTGATTACACCGCTCATTTTTATATTTGTCCGTGCCTGTGTACACTATGCTATGTTTGAGGATGAATATTATTTAAAAACCCAAATGGAGGTCTTAAAACAGGGTGTTGCCCTGTTTGCTGATAAATACCGTTCACAATATTTGAGAGGAGGCAATGATAAATGAAAAAACGAATATACTGTATTACTACCGCACTCTGTCTTGTGCTTTGCATCGTACTTTGCATTGCATTCGCTGCCGTATGCAGCAAGGCGGAAAACAGCAAAACCCTGTTGCCGGAGGTGCGAAACAACGGCACAGCAATCCAATGGAGAGATACCGCCGAAGAGGAATGGCACGATCTTGTAGCTCTTAACACGCTCAGAGGTACTGACGGAAAAAACGGCACTGACGGAAAGAACGGTCTTGACGGCAAAGACGGTACTGACGGAAAAAACGGTACTAATGGAAAGAACGGTCTTGACGGCAAAAACGGCACTGACGGCAAAGACGGCACTGACGGAAAGAACGGTCTTGACGGTAAAAACGGTCTTGACGGCAAAAACGGTCTTGACGGAAAAGACGGTATTGACGGTAAAAACGGTACTGACGGAAAGAACGGTACTGACGGAAAAAACGGCATTGACGGCAAAGACGGTACTAACGGAAAAGATGGTGCTGACGGTAAAGACGGTACTGACGGTAAAAACGGCGTTGATGGCAAAGACGGTACTAATGGAATAAACGGTACTGACGGAAAGAACGGTCTTGACGGTAAAGACGGTACTGACGGCAAAAACATAGAGGTACAAAGAACAACAGAATATATACAGTGGCGCTATGAGGGAGAAGACTGGCAAAACCTTGTTGCCATTTCCGATATAAAAGGACCTACAGGGCAGAACGGTAAAGACGGAGCAAACGGAAAAACACCGGAGTTCCGTGTAAATGAAAACAATCTTCAATGGCGTTATGTCAGCGATGAAATATGGCTAAATCTTTACGATCTTTCAAATTTGAAAGGTCTTGACGGAAAAGACGGAATCGACGGAAAGAACGGTGTCGATGGTATTGACGGCAAAAACGGTGATACGCCGTTCATCGGTGAAAACGGCAACTGGTGGCTCGGAGTGACCGACATTGGCGTAAAAGCCGCAGGTGTTGACGGTGAAAAAGGCGACAAGGGAGATAAAGGAGATACCGGACAGAACGGTAAGGACGGAGCAAACGGAAAAACACCTGAGTTCCGTGTAAATGAAAATAACCTACAGTGGCGTTATGTCGGCGATGAAATATGGCTTAACCTTTACGATCTTTCAATTTTGAAAGGTCTTGACGGCGCAGACGGTAAGGACGGTATAAACGGCAAAGACGGTGTTGACGGTAAAGATGGTGTTGACGGCAAAGACGGTGCCGATGGTAAGGACGGAACAAACGGACAAAACGGCTCTGACGGCAAAGACGGAAATACCCCGTTCATCGGTGAAAACGGCAACTGGTGGATTGGAACGACCGATACGGGAGTGAAAGCCACAGGAGTTGACGGTGAAAAAGGAGACATCGGTGAAAAAGGCGAAAAGGGTGACAAGGGAGATAAAGGCGACAAAGGTGACGCAGGTCAGAACGGCAGCTGTTCGGGATATTTTTACGGAGAGGCAAACGCTCCGAGGACAGTACTGAATAACAGTCGTGTCTATATTTCTGTCTACGAAAAAATAAACAAGGGCGGCTTGATTTCATCCTACAGAAATAATATTACACTCAAAAAAGGACATATTTACAATGTCTGCTTAAGTGGTTCTCTTGAAGTTGGTTCAAACGAATTTAACAACAGCGGCAATTACTCTATTCAGATGACAGACGGTTATGATGACGATCTGTGCAGGGAGCTTACACGAATAAAAAGAGACGGGGCAAAAATACCGTATACCAATGATCAACATTCCTTTAATTTCAACAGAATGTATGATGCGTCAAATAAAGACATTACATTGCAGTTGAGTTTTGAAAATTCGGCATACAATACTTATCTCGGTGGCTTCAGAGGTACTATTACAATAACTGCTCTTGATTAAATTTATATAACGGAGGTGGCGAAAAATGAAAAAACGAATACTTAGTATCCTGCTGACTTTATGCATGATGCTCTGCCTTACGCCGATAAGCGTGTTTGCCGAGGAGGTTGGGGCATGGGGCTCTGCTGCGATACAGCTTGGTACAGAGGTACTGAATAAAAATGTAAACACAGCGACCGCACCGACTGTGTATTTCGGGCAAAACCATGAAAATAATCCCGCTGCATGGCGAGTTATCGGCTATGACGGAAGCGGTGTTACAAGCTCAAAGGGGGATATTACCCTGCTTGCGGCAGGCGCTATGGGGGTTATACCATTTGTCGATGCCATATTAAACAACGAATACGCACCGAGCAATTTGAAAGCCACAATAGATGCGCTTGCGGAAAAGCTGACGACAGAAGAAAATGCTGCCGTAAAGAAACGGGCGCTTACAAGCGGAAGTTACGACGGAGAGAATACCGACTGTGTAGCAGGAGGGCAGGTGGATAACGCTGTATTCTGGCCACTTTCCGCAAAAGAGGCTATTGCTGTAAACAACGATCTGCGTGCCTTGGATCCTGCACATCCGAATTGGGTGACAACCGGTTGGTGGCTGCGCTCCCCCGGCTCCGATAAATATCATCTCGCCGTCGTGCGTAGTGAGGGTTCTGTCCAATACTCTGGGTACTCTGTCCTCATTTTCAATAATTATCGGACTGTTCGTCCCGCTTTTAACTTAAATCTGAACTCTGTCCTTTTTGCATCTGCCGCTGTGGGCGGAAAGCCTGACGGAGGATTGACCGAAGTTTCCGAATACAGCGGAAACGAGTGGAAGCTGACGCTTTTAGATAGTAGACGCAATTTTGCCGTAACGGAAAAAACTGTCAGCGCCGTCCCCGACGATACCGTTACGCTGAATTACAAAGGGGCGACCAGAGGGAAAAATGAATATATCTCTGTCATCCTGGCGGATAACAACGGCGCACAGTATTACGGCAGAGTAGCACAACCTACTGCCAAAAGCGGAACGGTTGAAATCAAAATCCCGTCTGACATTGCACCGGGCGACTATACCATGAAGGTATTCAGCGAGCAGTATAACGGTGACTGCAAGACCGACCTTGCAAGTGCTTTTGCGGATGTCACGCTGACGGTGGAAAGACAGCCTGACGAGCAGTTTACCCTCGCCCCCGGCGGCAGATACTATTTTGACCTTTCGGCAATGGATATTCCCGGCACGGTGAACACCGGAAACATCTTTGGTGCGACTTCCTTGCCGGATACGACGCTGCACTATGTTCCCTTTACCTACGCAGGGACGGTGAACGCCTACAAGCTCACAACGGAGATGGCAACCACCGAGGAGTATGCACAGAAGAATAAATATCCCCACAGCCTATTCATTGCGGACTATGCCGTAACGCATACGGTAAGCTGGGATGACCTGAATACCGCAGGTCTGATTTTCGGCAAAAATTATGCCAGCGGCGGCGTGGACTATACCCTGCGTGCGCCGTCTGTGGGAAGTGATCATATAGGCGGGGGGGACGTATAAAGCGGGCCGCCC
>ENA-OPRP01000071-OPRP01000071.1-human-gut-metagenome-genome-assembly--contig:-NODE-71-length-10484-cov-3.213156_pt1 | contig 10484 bp, 6 predicted proteins | sample MGYA00241798_ERZ501887 | MGnify/ENA primary metagenome ERZ501887 (study PRJEB25962, sample SAMEA2042222) | human gut metagenome | biome: human gut; feature: human-associated habitat; material: faeces... | reverse complement strand
TAAGCAACTAATTAGTCTTTTTTAGCTCTTTCGCTAATGATAGACTCACTAATTGACTTAGGAACAGGTTCATAACCGTCCGGTTCCATTGTGTATTGGCCACGGCCCTGAGTTTTTGAACGAAGGTCGTTAACATAACCAAACATTTCTGAAAGCGGAACTCTTGCGTTAATCTGCTTAGCACCTGCTCTGTCTTCCATACCTCTGATTAAACCACGACGAGAGTTAAGGTCGCCGATTACATCGCCGAGGTATTCCTCAGGAGTGATAACAGTAACCTTCATGATCGGTTCGAGAAGTACAGGATCTGCCTTCTTCATAGCGTTCTTGAATGCCATTGAACCGGCAATCTTAAATGCCATTTCTGATGAGTCGACTTCATGATAAGAACCATCATAAAGTTCAACCTTAACATCAACTACATTGTAGCCTGCAACAACACCGCTGAGCATTGCGCCCTGAATACCCTGGTCAACAGCCGGAATGTATTCCTTTGGAATAGCACCGCCGACAATGTTGTTAACGAACTCATAGCCCTTATCCTTGTTAGGATAGATATTGATCTTAACGTGACCGTACTGACCCTTACCACCTGACTGACGAGCATACTTTTCGTCAACAGAAGCTTCCTTGCGGATAGTTTCCTTGTATGCAACCTGTGGAGCACCGATGTTTGCTTCTACCTTAAATTCACGGAGAAGACGGTCAACAATGATTTCGAGGTGGAGTTCACCCATACCTGCGATGATTGTCTGGCCTGTTTCTTCGTCTGTATAAGCCTTGAAAGTAGGATCTTCTTCTGCAAGCTTTGCAAGAGCGATACCCATCTTTTCCTGACCTGCTTTTGTCTTCGGCTCAATAGCAACACGAATTACAGGATCAGGGAATTCCATAGACTCAAGGATAACAGGAGCCTTCTCATCACAGAGAGTATCACCTGTTGTTGTATTTTTAAGACCAACGGCAGCAGCGATGTCACCTGCGTATACGCAGTCGATATCTTTTCTGTCGTTAGCGTGCATCTGCAAGATACGACCGAGACGCTCGTTGGTGTCCTTAACTGAGTTGTAAACAGTTGTGCCGGCAGAAACTGTACCGGAGTAAACTCTGAAGAAGCAGAGCTTACCAACAAACGGGTCAGTAGCAATCTTGAATGCGAGAGCTGCGAATGGCTCTTTATCTGATGACGGTCTTTCAACCTCATCGCCTGTTTCAGGGTCAACACCCTTGATAGCAGGTACATCTGTCGGAGCAGGCATATAATCAACGATAGCATCAAGGAGCATCTGAACACCCTTGTTACGGTAAGAAGAACCGCAGGTTACAGGTACCATTGTGTTGTCAATAGTAGCCTTTCTGATTGTGCTCTTGATTTCGTCGATTGTAAGCTCTTCGCCGCCGAAGTATTTCTCCATAAGATCCTCATCGAGTTCAGCAACTGATTCGATAAGTTTCTCATGATACTCGTTAGCGAGATCCTGCATCTCTTCCGGAATTTCCTCTTCACTGTAGTCTGTGCCGTCTTCGTTGTGATAGATTTCGGCTTTCATAGTAACGAGGTCAACGATGCCTCTGAAATCACTCTCAGCACCGATCGGAAGCTGAATCGGAACAGCATTACATTTAAGTCTGTCCTTCATCATCTGAACAACATGGTAGAAGTTAGCGCCCATGATGTCCATCTTGTTTACATAAACCATTCTCGGAACGCCGTAGTTATCAGCCTGACGCCATACTGTTTCAGACTGAGGCTCAACGCCGCCTTTTGCGCAGAGGACTGTTACAGAACCGTCAAGAACACGAAGTGAACGCTCAACTTCAACAGTGAAGTCAACGTGACCGGGGGTGTCGATGATGTTGATTCTGTGCTTGTCATACTGATGCTTGCTGCCGAACCAGAATGCAGTTGTAGCAGCAGAGGTGATTGTGATACCACGCTCTTTTTCCTGAACCATCCAGTCCATTGTGGAAGCACCGTCGTGTGTCTCACCGATTTTATGGTTTACGCCGGTATAATACAGGATACGCTCAGTTGTTGTGGTTTTACCGGCATCAATGTGAGCCATGATACCGATGTTTCTTGTTTTTTCAAGTGAAACCTGTCTTGGCATAAAATCCTCCTAATAAACGCTGATGATAAAATTACCATCTGTAATGAGCGAAAGCCTTGTTAGCTTCAGCCATCTTATGAGTGTCTTCACGCTTCTTGAAAGCACCGCCGGCACTGTTTGTGGCATCAAGGATTTCTCCTGCAAGTCTTTCCTTCATTGTCTTTTCGCTGCGAGCTCTTGAATAAGTAGAAATCCAGCGGAGACCGAGTGTCTGGCGTCTTTCAGGACGAACCTCCATAGGTACCTGATAAGTAGCACCGCCGACACGACGAGCCTTAACTTCGAGAACGGGCATTACATTTTCCATAGCCTGTTCAAAAACCTCAAGCGGGTTGTTACCTGTCTTTTCAGCAATAATATCGAATGCACCGTAAACAATTTTCTGAGCAACGCCCTTTTTACCGTCGTACATAATGTTGTTGATAAGACGAGTTACGAGTTTTGAATTATAAAGCGGATCCGGTAATACGTCACGCTTCGCAATAGAACCTCTTCTTGGCACTTTGCTTCCCTCCTTCACAATAATTGAGATATCATAGGTACTCGAAAGCGACAAACTCCCGTATGCCAACAAGACATTCTACCATAACATATATATAGTAAAATTCCTGCCGCATAGCAGAACTTAAATAATTTAAGTCAAGAGAGTTTTGTCAATTCCTTATTTACCCTTCTTCGGACGCTTAGCACCGTACTTTGAACGGCTCTGCATACGGCCCGAAACACCCTGAGCATCGAGTGTACCACGAACGATGTGGTAACGAACACCAGGCAAGTCCTTAACACGGCCACCACGGATAAGAACAACGCTGTGTTCCTGAAGGTTGTGACCTACGCCGGGAATATAGGAACTGACTTCAATACCGTTAGAAAGTCTTACTCTGGCAATCTTTCTGAGCGCTGAGTTAGGCTTTTTAGGTGTAGCGGTCTTTACTGCAGTACAAACACCTCTCTTCTGTGGGGAGCTCTGATCAATAGCAACACGCTTTTTTGAGTTCCAACCCTTTAAGAGAGCAGGTGCCTTTGCCTTCTTCTCGGAAACCTGTCTGCCCTTGCGTACCAACTGGTTAAATGTAGGCATTATTTGTCCTCCTTTCAAAAAATATAAGAATTGATAAAACTGCTTTGCTTTTGCAAAGCCCTGTGAAACATCAATAATATCCCCAAAAACGGGCGCAATTACAGAATGTCCCACGATTAAACATTATAAACTATCCGCTCACTTTTTGTCAAGCATTTTTTTGTAAAATTTAAGCGAGGCAGCTATAACAAATATTAACTGCTATTTGGTTGACAACATAAAAATGGGAAATGCACAATCTGTAGCATTTCCCGATTAAACTTATTTACTTTTTTGTCTGCGAGTATTGCAACCAAAGACTTATGGATTTGCCTGATGTTGATGATCTCTGGCAACCCACTTGTCTACGAGAATTGCAACCAGTTCTGTCTTGACCATTATGTTATAATCAAACCCTGGCAACCCACTTGTCTACGAGGATTGCAACCGAGGCTCACATTGTGCCAAGAAGTAGCACTTACAACTGGCAACCCACTTGTCTACGAGGATTGCAACTGCAAAATATTCGTAATTTGTGAGTGTTATAGTACTAAAGACCTTCTCAGTTACGGCGGCAAGTGCAAAAAGTACTTACACGGCGCAAAAGCACTGGATCTGATTCCCATAACATTTTACTATCGTACAAATTCACCTTGAATTTGCAACATTGATAGTTTAGGACATGCCCTGACCTTCTTTATTTTTGGTGCGAACTATCACACCTTTTTATGTTTACTTGTCATTCGCACTTTTCGTACTTGTTGATATTATGCGATTCCATAGCTCGAAATATTTTTCCTTTCTCTCAACTTCACCTCATTTCTTATATTTTCTATTTCTTTATCGTGTAATTTTTTAAAGCTGTCATATGTTTTTGAACATTTATCTAAATCAATTTCATCGTGTGTTTTATTACTGTTTTTTATTAAAAATGCCGAATACAAATCTCGCTGAACCTTGTCACCGTTTCCGAGTATCCGCCATCTGTCATTCAAACCGTGTTTTGTATATTCACCTGTTGTGTGGTCACATTGGCTCGCTCGATATGACATTATATCAACCTCATATACCTCTCCGCCATGTTGTTCAGCCTTAGTTTTCAGAATTGTAACAAACATTGCCGGCGCTTTATTGGCAAGAGATTTTCCAAAACGCTTTTTCTTTTTATATCTGCCTTTTTCGTCAACTTGCGTTTCTTTAACTCTTTTCTGCAAGCCTTTGTAATTCATAGGCTCAATGTATATCTGATTTCCCATAGCAAGAATATCGTTTGCAAGACAAGTGTGTTGATATTTTCGTATATCGGCATTTTTCCTCTCGAGTTCACGGATTTTTCCGGCTATTTCAATATAATGTTTCGATTTATTCCATTTTAATTTATGCCCTTTTGTACCCCGTTTCACAGTACCGTCGGGATTAAAATTATCAGGATTGGTATATCGCCTGCTTCTATCAAGTTTTCTCTGTAACTCACACTTCTTTATGTGATTTTTATTTACTTTATCTGCAAGTTCAAGAAGCTTAACAGTCTTATCGGAAGCTATTGCTATTGTCTGCGTTCCTATATCTATACCGACTCTGCCTGTTGAAATTTCACGATGTTTGTCGGCTGGTTTTCCTGCAAAGGTAATTTGAAGATAGTACTTATATTTAGTTTTCATCCATTTTCTGACTACTCTGTAATACTTAATTTCATTGTTTGCTACCATTTCTTTTTCGTAGTTAGTTTTTACCGAAGCAACCCGCAAGCAGAGAATAATACCACCCTTTGGTTTTGTTCCTCCGCCCGACCATTTAAATATATTCTCATCAGAATAATAAAACATACCTGTTTTCGGTGATTTTGATGCAACACTAGATAATGTTCCTCGTTTTTGATAATGTACTATTTGACCAGTGCCAAATAAAAACTTTTCAAATGAACTCCAAACATCAATGGCTGCTTTATGTGCAATCTGTACATTTATATGACTTTCAAAATGTTTTTGCATCAAACTCTTTTTTCCAGCCATATCATCCATAAAAGTATATTGAGAAAAGCCTGCGTCTTTCAACATTTTATTTCTTTCCTTATATAATGCTGTTCTCTCCGATTTTGGAACAGATTCAATTTGTTTTATCAAATTTTTGTACGCTTTGGTTCGTTGAAGATTCTTAAGCTTTCTCAATTCAATGGATATAAGCTGATTTTTTAGATGTTCGATAATCTTAAATCTTTTTTCAATAATATGTTCTTGCCAAGGTTCAGTAAGGAGAGGTAAAGTAAGCACACATCTGTTGCCGCCTTCTTTTTGCTTTGTGGGCATATACATTCTCCTTTCTGAAATTCTACATCATTATATGTTTGAATTATATCACATATAACTAATATTTTCAAGATTTATCTTAATAATATATTATTTTTGTTGCAACAATGTTTGATTTTAAAGCAAATGTAGGGTGGCGCGCCGCCGTAATGAAAAAGAGGCTGTAAAGAAATGAAGTTTAAGACTTCGTTCTTCACAGCCTCCGTTTTCATTTTTATTTAGGAGAGAGGAAAATATATCAAATAAAAAAACTTATACACTGTTTTATCGGGACGATGTTCGCCGTTCCCTTATGTTGTGACTTTATTATACCACACCAATATTGACAACTGTGTGACGAAAACAAGAATTTTTTCGGAATTTTCAATTTTATTATGTGTAGTAATAAACAATGTATTTGAGAATTTATAAAATTTGTTTTTAAATATAATTTCTGCCGTTACTCACGGAAGAACGAGGTTTTCCCCTACAAAACAGCAGTCATTTTGCGACATTTATAAAATTACATCTGTCAAACATTTTGTGATATTACTTGCAGGGCTGTGAAATAACAGCCTTACAAAAATAAGAAGGCACATAACCGTCATCGTTTTCGGTTATGTGCCTTTTGTGGTTTATATATGTCCTTATACAAATGTTGCAAAGCTTCTGTGATACCGCTACAAAATAACTGTCTGCACGAACGAAAAAAGTCAACATTGGCACATTGTTGTGCTCGGGTGATATAGTCTTTAATACAAAATAACTGTCTTCACGAACAAAAAATCATTCAGCTGACTTAATGATTACCGTTGACTGTGGCGGTACAGAGATTTTTCCGTCTTTAAGCTCGGTATGCTTTGAGCTGCTTTCTGGGATAAGGTCTGCACGGAGGGTTGCATTCTTAATCATATCGTCTGTAATTGTAAGCTCCTTGGCGTCATTCTTGCTGAAGTTGTGAATAATGAGGAGTTTTGAATCCTCATACTCAACATAGTAAGCGCCGACTGTCTTATCATCAAAGCCCTGTGTGCCTACAATTCTGCCCCTTGCAATTTCGGGGTTCTGATTTTTGATTGTGATAATTCTGCGATAGTAGTTGAGAAGAGAGTCCTTGTCGGCAAGCTGCTGTTTTACACCGCCGCCGGTAGGCACATCTGGCTCATCTCCGATACCGTTTACATAAATATCGGGAAGGTTCTCGCTGTCAAAAACCATCTGTGTTCTGTATGCCGCATCGTTTGTGGTATTCGGAGCCTTGACGCCGATTTCCTCTCCGTAATAGATGAACGGATTACCCGGTGCAAGCATATAAACTGCGGCTGCAAGTTTCTGAGAAGAAAGTCCCTGAGATTCAAGTGCGTTTCCGCTACGAACCTGATCGTGGTTTGAAAGGAACATTGCATTGATAGCATTGGGATTTGACTCTGCCATTTTGTTATCGTAGTTCATAATTTTTTTGGCAGTAGCCATACCGCCCTGCGAAATGATGTTGCTGATAATTGTGCCTGTTGAGGTTGAAAACTTAAATGCAAACTGGCTGTCGATGCCGGATTTGTAAAGCTCCTGAATATCGGAATCATCGGTCCAGTTCTCGCCAACCATATAGACATCTTTCTTAATGCCCTTGCAGGTGTCATAGAACCACTTGAGAAATTCTGTTCCGTCGGTTTCCTTGTTTGTAAAGTATTTGCAAGCGTCAAGTCTGAAACCGTCAACTCCTCGGTCAAGCCAGAATTTCGCAATCTTTGTAAATTCTTCTCTCGTCTTTTTAGAATTGAGATTCCATTCGGGCATCTCCTGAGAAAAGTTCGCCTCACAGGCATAACCGTTTCCAAGACTGATAGTCTGTGTATCGCTGTCAAAATATGAGGCACTGTGAATTTCAAAATATTCGGCATTGCCGTCAAGCTTATTATCGGCAACCTCTTCAACAGCCTTTGTAAAAAGCGGATTTTTTGAAGATGCGTGATTCAAAACAAGGTCAAGAATTACATTTATGCCACGCTTGTGACATTCTTCAATAAGCTTGTCAAAATCGTCGAGCGTACCGAAGTCGGGATCAATATTGTAATAATCTTCAACATCATACTTATGATATGACTTTGACGGCATAATCGGAGTAAGCCAGATTGCGTCAACACCGAGGTCGTCGCCTGAATTAGGATCGCCGTCATTAAGGTAGTCAAGCTGTGAGATGATTCCCTGAAGGTCGCCTGTTTCGTCACCGTTTGAATCGCAGAAAGAGTTTACGAAAATTTCGTAGTAGTTTCTGTATTTATCGGTTGATGCAGTTGCCTTAACGCCTTCAATCGGGTCGGCAACTTTTGCAGTATTTCCGTCGGATGAATCTGATTTTGATGATGAAGAATCAGAGCAGCCTGTAAGCACACAGCCAGCAAGCATTGCACCGGCAAGAAGAATGGAAAGAATTTTTTTCATAGTATCCTCCGTAAATTTAAAATGGGCGGCAGCCTGTGACTGCCGCCCGTGAGAGCTTTTGTATATTGGATTAACCCTTTACGCCGCCGGCTGTTACACCTTCAACATAATACTTCTGCATCTTGAGGAAGAGAAGTGTAATCGGAACAGCAACAACAACAGAACCTGCAAGGAACTGCTTGTAGTATGTGTTCTTAAAGTCCTGATCAATCATTAGCTGAAGACCGATAGCAACAGTATAGTTGTCACGAGCATCACCCATGATAATCTTAGCAAGAATGAAGTCTGTCCACGGTCCGATGAATGAAGTAAGAACCGTGTAAACAACAATCGGCTTTGACATAGGAAGAATAATCTTCCAGAAAATCTGGTTCTTGGTAGCACCGTCAATGGTTGCCGCCTCGTCAAGTGCTCTTGGAATTGTATCGAAGAAGCCCTTTGAAATCTGGAAGCCAAGACCGGCACCGCAGCTGTAGCAGATTACAAGAGCAACGAGAGTCTGAGTAAGACCCATTGCCTTGAGAAGGTAGTAAATAGCAATCATTGTCATGAAGCCGGGGAACATACCGAGAATCATACCAACATTCATAAACTTTTTACGAGCCTTAAATCTGAGTCGGCTGAATGCGTAACTAACCATAAGAACCGAAATTGTAGAAATTACGCAGCTGAAACAAGCAACTACGAATGTGTTAAGGAACCATCTCGGGAAGTTAAGGCTTGCAGTACCGCCTGAGCCTGTGAACAAATCAATGTAGTTCTGTAATGTCCATTCCTGCGGGATAATTGTACTTCCGTAAATTTCAGCACCACCACGGAATGAATGCATTAAAAGATAGATGAACGGAGAAATCCAAACGAAACCCATTACAATAAGGAACAGGTAAACAAAAGCGTTCGCAATGTGTCTTCTTAACTTGTAACTTTTTATCATGAGAACGCCTCCTCATCCTTCATTGATTTTGAGTTATTATACACAATGAGTGAGAGCGTTGCGCAAATAACAAATACCAAAATACCTATCGCGGCGGCAAGTCCGTAGTCCTGAGAGTTCATGGTCAGCTTAAAGAGCCATGTAACAAGGATATCGGTTTCACCGGCCTGATAATATTTTTCGGTTGTCGGATTACCGTTTGACAACAGGTAAATAACATTAAAGTTATTGATGTTGCCGACAAACTGGGTAATGAGCTGAGGAGTTGTAACGAAGAGCATATACGGAAGTGTGATAGCCGTAAATGTCTTGACAGGACCTGCACCGTCAATTCTTGCAGATTCATAGAGATCCTCAGGAATATTCATAAGAATACCCGACATAGAGAGGATGGTATACGGAATACCTACCCAACAGTTAATGATGATAACTACCCAACGAGCCAGCGTCGCATCCTGATTCAGCCACTGAATTTCAACATGACTGTTTGTAATGTTTGAAAGCAGGATATTTACAGCACCGTTTGACTGGAGCATCTGGTTCATGAGAAGAAGTGATACGAACTGAGGAACAGCAATTGTGATAACGAAAAGTGTTCTCCAGAGTGATTTAAACTTGATACCCTTCTTGTTGATCATAAGAGCAAAGATCATACCGAGGATATAGTTTGAGAATGTAGCTGCAACAGCCCAGATAAGAGTCCATTCTGTGAGCTTAACAAATGTATAACCCTTCTTAGCACCTTCAACGAGGTTGAAGAGTGAGCCGAAGTTGTCAAAACCAATCCATGTGAACAGTGTTCCCGGAGGCATATGCTGTTTATCATAGTTGGTAAATGCAATCAAAATCATAAATATGAGCGGCAGAACATTGAAGATACCGATCATAAGTACAGGGAATGACATAAGTGTGATATGATACTTACCGTCAAGGAACTGCTTCATATCATATTTGAACGAAGTCGGTTTCTGACCGTTAGCCCTCATAATCTGATGTCTGTACGCATCTTTGATGTTTGTTATGTAAACAGCGAAAACCACTACTGTGATTACGAGTGTCAATACCGAGTAAAGCAGAATAAGCATTGAGTTATCGCCGGGTACCTGCTTTGGAATGATACCATTGATATATTCAGTTCTCTGAGCCTGAATACCGAGTGTCGGGAACAATTTGAGATATCCCCAACCGAAAAATGCCATATAAAGGATATAGAGAACTTCAACAGCGAAGAAAAGAATACCCTTGTAATATTTACCTTTGCTAAGATCACCTACACCGAAAATAAGGTAGGAAAGTTTTGTAGCCCAGTCGCCTTTTACGAAGGTCTTGCCGTAGTTGGCAAAGCCCTTGCCGATGCCTACGAAGAACTTAACTATTGCCTTGCCGAGTGCTGTAAAAAAATGGGCAACGGCATGAGGAATGTTACAGAAAAACTTCTTTATGTTGTAGGCAAATCTCTGGAAAGGATTGAGCTGTTTGTATTCAACATATGTCATTAGGCGCTCTCCTTAATAATTTGCAAATCTCTCTAATACACCAAACTAATAATACTTTTTACGCTATCTTATAACAGTTGCCGTTCGTAATAAAACATTATTAGTCAGGCGAATACACAAATTGATAACGCAAGCGGACAGTCCGCATTTTTTCTT
>ENA-OPRP01000064-OPRP01000064.1-human-gut-metagenome-genome-assembly--contig:-NODE-64-length-11386-cov-1.212514_pt1 | contig 11386 bp, 7 predicted proteins | sample MGYA00241798_ERZ501887 | MGnify/ENA primary metagenome ERZ501887 (study PRJEB25962, sample SAMEA2042222) | human gut metagenome | biome: human gut; feature: human-associated habitat; material: faeces... | reverse complement strand
TATTTTCTGACAGATGAATTTGTCTTCTCCATCGTGCCTTTACTTGTAACAAGAGCCATAATACCGCCGGGACGTAACTTATCCAAAGACTTTGCAAAGAAATAGTCGTGGATAAGGAAATTATACTTATCGTATCTCTTATCAAGCACCTTGAAATCACCGAACGGAACATTGCCGATAACTCCGTCAAAGAAGCTGTCGGGAACATTTACTTCCTCGAAGCCCTGTGCCGCAATGGAAGATTTCTGATAAAGTTGCTGAGCGATACCGGCTGAAATGGTATCAAGCTCAACACCGTAAACCTTTGCGTTTTCCATTGACTCAGGCAGCATACCGATGAAGTTACCGATACCGCAGGACGGCTCAAGCAGGTTGCCCTCCTGAAATCCCATCTGTTCCAACACCTTGTAAATGGCGGTTGATACTTCGGGCGGAGTGTAAAAGGCGGTCAAGGTGCTTTCTCTTGCCGACGCATATTCCTCCGGCGTCAGGATGTTTTTCAGCATTGCATACTCTGTATGCCAAGCTCCGGCTCGTTCGTCAAAGGCTTCGGGAATACCGCCCCAACCGACATATCTCGACAAGATTTTCTGCTCATCGGGTGTCGCAAAACGGTTTTCGCTTCGACAATCTTTCAAGACCTTAATCGCCGCATAGTTTCTGTGAAAACGCTCTTTCTTGTTCACTTCTTCAACCTGATTATTGGCAAGGTCAAAGTTGTGTCGTTCGGACATTGGAATATCCGGGTGGAGGTCAAAGTTCTTTACCTTTGACTTTTTCTTTTGCTCCCAAGCGGGAACAATCGGTTCAGGCTTTTTGTCGTAACCGTTGCCGATACGAACACCCTCGTTATACATTTCCTCATAACTGTCAAAACCGTTTTGAGTAGCAAAGATTTCTCTGTAATCCTCAATCGGTACATTTCCGATGTTCGTTGCCACCATATCAGTTCTTTCAGCGTTTTCAATGAGTGCTTCCATTGTGGCGGTGGTACAGTCGGTCAAATCCGGTGTCCTGTGAAATTCTCGGTCTGCATCCACAAACCATTCCGTACCTACATCGGCAAGCTCCTGATTTGCAATACTGCCGAGATAATCAAAGAAATCCTCAGCCGAGTCATACTCCAGTGCAGCTTGCTGTATCTCGTCAAAAGAAAGCGTATTTGTAACATACTGACCTCCGGCATTGCTGTCGGGATTATAGTACATCCAAGTAACGCTTTCATTGTCCCGGTCGATAAAGAAGGCGTCGTCATAACCGGTTTTCGGACTGAAATCCTGTACGGTTTCGGTATCGTTTTGAGCTTCATTTTCGCCTGTAACGGCTTTTTCTTCTGCCGGTGATACACTGACCTTCAAGTGGTCGTTCATCGGATTTTCACGCACTTTGCGGTCAAATTCTTCCCTTGAAAACTCCTTGTTGAATAGGGGCATATCGAAGTCATAGAGCATTACACGGTTTTCATCAAAGGACAAAATCTCATACTGAGAAGCCCCGATATACACGCTGTCGCCGAGATGATATTCATACTGTGCTTCCGTTTCGTCCACTTTGTTTTCAGGCTCAGGCGGTGCGGTAGAGAGTATCTCTCGGTTTTTTCTCTGCTCTGCAAGCTCGGCTCGCCGTTCTTCCTGCTTTTCAAGCCATTCCGGGTACTTTTCTTTTTCCTTTGGATTTAAGTATCTGTCCATTCGGATAAGGTCTCCGATACGCTTTTCCACCTGAGACCAAGAAAGCGTAATGTGCGGCTTGTCGCTTCCGATACCTTTTGAAATTGTGATACCTTTTCCGTCGTGCTGTTCGTCAATGCCTGCACCGATGATGACAGGATAAGAGCCGCCCCAACCGTATTCGTTTTTCAAGAAGTCGGCGTTTTCCTTTGCGGAAAGGCTCTTTTCAAACTGCTCATAGATACGCATTTTACCCTCGGAAACTCCGCTTCCACGGGTGAGAACTGCGTCTATGATTTCCTGAGAAAAAGTAAAGGCAGAGGTTTTTTGTTCCTCTGCCTGATTGCTCATTATGAGAGTCAACTGACCGTCCATAGACGGAAGCGGTTTCATTGTATCGGTCAATTCTCCTAAAAGTCTCATTGCTTCAAAATGCTGTGCGATAACACCCCAGTCATAGAAGCTCTGAGCGGTTCTGTTTTCGTATTCGCCCTCCCACAAGTGGAGGACATTCTGAAATGTTTTGTAGCCGACAAGCCTGCCGTTGCTTAAAGGTAGCTGTGTGTAATCGTTGTTGAAAATACCCTTGATATATTCGGTACGGGTCGCATTGTCCGTATTTCTCTCATAGAAGTCTTTGATTTCTTCCTTTGAAGCGGACAAATGCGGGGTAGTGCCGAGTATCTCTCGGATAGTATCATCGCCACCGAAAAACGGCAGGCTCTTGTCCTCGTGGTTTCTGTCGTAATACTCTAAGCGAATATTACCTGATTCTTCACGATTTCCTGTGCCGAGTTCCTGATGTTGTTCATCAGGCGAACCCATTTCATCATATCTTCCGCTTTCATCTGCTCGGTCAGTCCCGCTTTCTCTGCCATCTGCTTCACGAGAGTTTCCTCCAGTTCGCTGGCTCTCTGCTGAACCTCCGCCAAGTGACTGTTCAGAATCCCTTTCGTCAGAAGATTGTAGTACAGGATTTTGTGATGTTCCTTCAGATAAGTTCTCCTCATCTGCGACCATCTGCCGAGAGTCACTTCCGTCTGCTCCGGCAACTTCAGGTTCGGAAGATTGTAATCTCCCACCATCGTGTATGTGATTTCGCTCATCGCTTTGACTCCTTTCGTCTTTAATGTCTTTATTGTATTCGGATTGCCCCTGTTCATCAATTATGCGATTTTCCTTGCTGAGCGTGCTGATTGTTCTGCTGACTGGAAGCAACGCCATTTCAGCAATGTCGCTTGTAGCAATGCCCACCGCATTGAGAACTTCCTGTGAATTGAAGCTTGAAATACCGGCAAAGTCATCGGGAGAATAGACCTTGTCTGCGTTCAGTCCCAATCGAGCCATAACCATATATGATACGCTGTTTCTGACAAGCTCCAAATACAAGGCATTTGCTTCGTCGGCAGACAAATACTCAATATCGCTGCCTGCACCCAAACTCATAAAGTCGGAGATATAATCTGCGATGTTGTCCTCGACGGCATTGGCAATGCTCTCTTTAACGACATTTTCAATACTCGTTGTATCGTTTACCGCACCGAAAGTGTTTTCAAGCGTTTCGATAACCTCTGCTTCATAATCGGGTCTCATCTCCCAAATAGGAACAGGGCGGGAATGTCGGCTTTCGTGGGTGTCCGATATATCAAAGTAATGAATCAGCCTTTGACGGCTTCTGTCTGCGTCCTCAAATACGGCAATACCTTTTGCTCCTCGGTTTACCCAACGACCGAAAGTTCCGTTCCATCGTTCGATTTCAAGCACGGCTGTTGCGTCGGGTCTTTGGGCATAAATGAGAAGCTGTTCATCAAATCGGAGCCTGAAATTCCTGCCTGCGGTTTTCAGAAACGATTGCCAGTTTACCGGATTGTCTGTAACTGCAAAACAGGTTCTTTCATATAGCTCCGAAATCAGGTCAAATTTCCTTGCCACCTCGTCTGCACCTCCTTATCGTGATTTTTCCTTGTCCTTTGCAGGTTTTGTGTTTTCTTTTGCGGCTGGTTCTACAGTATGACCGTTTCTCTCGCAAAGCTCGGCAAATTCGCAGATATGGTAGAGATTTGTGCCGACCTCCAAATGGTAGTCGTCAATATATCTGCAAGTTCTCTCCATTGTTTTGCCGTCGCCGAGCTTAATTGAGATTTTTTCTCCGTCCGCAATGCGAAACTGCTCCTGATAGTGCGGGTCGATAAATCGGATACCACGCTCGGCATTTTTCAAGTGGTTGTTCAGCCACTCTTTCTGATAGCAATAGCAGTACAGATTGTACTCGCCCCTGTTGGGGTTAAATCTCATAAGATAGCTGTACTTTTCCGTATCAAGACGAATGCCGTAGTGGTTGCGGTCATCATTAAAGGAGCTGTCGGGAGTGGAATAACAGTAAGAGGACATAGCCTTTCTGCCGGACAAAACATCGCCGTCACGCAATCCGTTTATCACATCATCAAATTCAGCCTTAAATTCATCGGTTTTCAAGTCTTTTCTGAAATCGTTCCAAGTCGTCCAAAACTCGTTCCCGTTAGAACCGAAGTCGGCTCTCAAATATCCGATAAGACCGGTCTGCATAGAGAGCTGCTGACTTTGGCTGAAGGTGTATTTACGCTCTGCTTCGGTCAATACTCTGTAATCCATTTTCATCACCTCGCTTGTTCGTTTGTTTGTCTTTGCTTTGGAATAGGAAAACCATAAACTCCGGCAATGTCATCGCCGAGCCTTTTGGTAACTCGTGTGATGTCGGCTCTTGTAGCTTTTCCGTTGTAGATTTTATCTTGCAGATTTTCAATCTGCGTATCGGTAACACCGTCTTTGAATACACGGTATAGATAATGGTTTGTTCCGTCGTGATGAACGGCATCGGCTCTAAGGTCGCCGTACTTATCCACATACCATTCGGTGTAATCGGTATCGGAGTAAAGGCAGTCCTTAATGTTGCCGGAATCAATCATCTTGTAGCCCGACACTCTGCCGTTCCATCTGCCGAGGTCGCCGATTACGATAATCGGCTGTGAAAGCTGAATGTTGAGATTTACTCGTTCATCATAAAGATTTTCGGCATTGGATTTTACCATAATGTCGTAAAGCTCATCATCGGAATATCCGGGATACAGTTCCTCCAAAGACTCTCGCCAATCATCAAGGTCAAGGCTAATGTCGCTCCAAATGATATGGCGGTCATTCTGTTCCTGACTGCTCATCAGTGCCACCTCCCAAATAAGAGAACAGCTTATTGGCTTTGGTCTGCTTCTGAAGCTCGATAATCAGGCTCATATCCGGAATAGTGATACCGGGAATTTTCAAAATGCTCTCCATATCAAGCTGCTGCAATTTCTTTTCCGTGTTGCAGCCTGCGTCAAACAATTTTGTCAGAAGCTTTGTCTTTTGCTGAAAAGTAAATTTCTCCTTCATTGTTTTGTCCTCCTTATCGTTCTTTTTCTTTGTTTCGCTTCTTGTGTGAAAACTCCTGTGCCTTTTCCTTTGCCCATTCAGGCAGGCACTCAGGCTTTACCTCGCCCATAACATCCATTCTTTCATATCGGGTTGACTTGCCGGTGTGAAGATTTGTGCAGAACACGGCACTTCCACGGCTGTTTGCCGACGCACCGAAACCGCCCGTAACATAGTAGAGCTGTCTGTCGGCTCGCTGAAATTCAGGTTTTAATACCTTGGGGTCAATGGCAATGATTTTGCCGTTGATGTCTTTGGAATAATGGTCGGGGATACAGTCGGCTTCTGTTATGAGCGGGATTGGAATATCCAGTTTCTCGACCTGTTCCTTGAAAAGCTCCGCTTCATTTGCCACACGGCTTCCGAAAAGGTGTACGATTTCGATATAGTCATCGCTTACCATACATTCAGAACACAGTTCAAACAGGTCGTTTCGTTCTGCAAAGCCGCACAAAAATTTATCGCCGTTCGTGCTTTGCTCATTGGAAGCCAAGATAACTTCCTTTTCACCCACATTGACCGAGCAGAGAACGGTGTATTCACCGATTTTTCTTTTTTCCTCGTTCATATCCACACCTCAGCTTACTTCAATCACAATTCTGATGTTTCCGCAGTCGCAACCGCTGCACTGTCTGGAAAGTTCGGGAAACAGGGATTGCACTCTCTGTCTTGCTCTGCGGATAGTTTCAAAGCACGGCAAGCCGTAGCCTTTATAGTTGTTGACTATATCCTCAAGCGGTAAATCTCCGACTCTCATATAGCTGTATCGGTTGTAATAGCAAAGGATAAGCTGCATATCGTCATACCTCGTTTCGGGGCATTCTCTGAGTATTGCAAGCACCTTGCTGTCAACCGTCTTTTGCTTGTTCATAATGCACCTCCGTAAAAGAACTGTGGGCGAAGTATTCACTCCGCCCACATAAGCGTTCCTTATCTCTTTCTGTTCTTAATCTGCAAGAAGATAAAGCCGCCGATAATAAAGGCGACTAATACAACTGCTACGATTGTTTTAGCGTCCATTACTCATTGTCCTCCTTCTTCTTTTTTCTGTACGCAACAACGGCTGTGCCGACAATACCGAGGGCAGAAAGTCCCGCAAGTGCAGTCCACAAGCCAACATTGCTGTTATCTCCGGTCTTTGGTGTATCTCTCAGCTCATTGTGCATTTCCACAACGGTAGTAGAACCGACCTTTACGGTTGCAATCTTATCCGCAGGAAGCACATAGGAAGCAGAAACACTATCCTGAACCTCGGAAATGGTGTAATCGCCGATACGAAGTCCCTCGATAATGATTTCGCCGTTCTTATCGGTCGTGAAGCTTCGGTCATAACCGTTTACTCCTGTAACTCTGAAAGTGAAGCCTTCAACCTTACCGTCAGAGGAAGTCTTAACGATTTTCAGGTTTCCTTTCATAGCTGTGTTAATGAAACCGACGCCGGCTTTGTTTTCTACCTCGTAGGTGGTTTCATCTTTTTCAATGAAAACAGAGTACACACCCTTATCAAGTTCAAAGCCTTCCGGTGCTTTGGTTTCTCTTACAAGGTATTTTCCGTAAAGAAGCTCCTTCATCTCGTAAATACCCGTAGAAGTTTCGTTGAGCGTACCGATAAGCTCGTCGCCGTCGTCCAGTTTGCCATCGCCGTTTACATCTTTGTAAACCTCAAAGGTCGCTCCTGTCAGCTTGTTGTCCGGGTAATCTTCATCGACCTTAGTCAACTTGATATTGCCGTGAACATACTCATTGACGATTTCAACCTCAATGACCTGACCGACCTCGGAGATTTTAACTTCATAAGAAGTTTCATCAAGCACGAAGCCCTCCGGCTGCTCGATTTCTCTTACAAGCCAGTTGCCATACGGTACTTTCTCAAAAGAAAAGCTACCGTCTTTTTGGGAGGTAGCAGTCATCAAAGCATTTTCTTTTGTAAATTCGGTTTCATCAGCCTTAAACAGACCGATTACAGCACCTCCCAGTGCTTCGCCGTTTTCGGTAATCTTCTTACCGGAGACAGAACCGTAAATGAGCTTGTTTTCAATCGGCTTGCCGTCATTGACTGCAATCTCAACAGTTTCGGTATCCTGACCGGCATAGCTGAAAGTGAACGGATACTTGGCGTCGGTAAGGATATAATGCTCATCGGTTGCAAGCTCCTTTACATAGTAGCTTCCGAAAGGAAGGTCGGTTTTGATAACTGCCTTGCCGCTTTCGGAAAGAGAGATAATCTCAATCAGACCGTCTGCCGGGATAGAAGTACCGCTTGCAGAAACAAGCTCTTCATCGGCAAAAAGTCCGAAGCTGATATTCTTCATTTCATCGCCGTTACCGATGTTGAAGATGTCGTTCTTTTCAATAGTCTTTTCAAGACTTACCGTAACCTTTTGTCTCTCGTTTACGAAGCTGGTTGCGGTTTCCGTTACGGCGACTTCCTGACCTGCGTAGGTCAGCTCGACCTCGTGTGCTTCCTTGTTGATAACCATACCCTCCGGTGCAGTAATTTCAACTACCGTATATCTGCCGAGGTAAAGCTCTTTACTCTTTGCAAGTCCGTTTTCATCTGTGGTAACAGTATCTACGACCTCGCCCTTTGCATAACGGAGTGTTCCGTCAGGAGTGATAATATCTTCTGCTGCGGTAATCTCATAAATCGCACCTGCAAGACCTTTCACTTCATAGACAGGCTGATAAATCACATCGGCGTTTTCCTCTCCGGAGATATTTACCCCTGAGAATACCTCGCCGGTCTTTTCAATGCTGACAGTACCTTTCTGTGCCATATTAGGCTTATCGACCTTAATCACGGTAATACCACCCTCATCGGAAGAATGTTCCTCTGCCACATCAAAGTACACCGGTGTGCTGTCAAGCACATATCCGTAAGGAGCCTGAACCTCAACAAGAGAATATCCCTTGCCGTATTCCAGTTTCTCCGGTGTAACAAGCTGTCCGTTTGCATCGGTGTAGAAAATATCTATCGTTGTCGGAGTAGGATAAGTGAAGGTCATTGTTACCTGATTGCCGTCCGGGTCAAAGATTTTGAACCCTGCACCGGCATACGGAATGTTTTTACCGCTTTCTGCGTCCACCTTGACAACCTTGATATAGCTTTCAAAGTTTGCGTTGTTGATAAGATAGCGGTAGGTCTGTCCGTCCTGAACAATGAACACATCAAAGTCCTTCATTAGCTCACGACCTTCCCAGCCTGCGGTCTGATGAACGGTATATACGCCGTAAGGCATATCCTTTGTCTGCCCGAAACCGTTTTCATCACAGACAATGACATCTCTTTCATCTTCTTCTGCTGCGTCAAAACTGCCGGAAGATTTGAGATAGATTTCAAAGGTTGCACCGTTTTCGGGTGTTTCAATCTGAGTTTCGCCATTATCGGTATGCTTGATGATAGCGATATTACCTTTCATAACCTGCTCTGTAACATCATTTGCTGTCTGATTGTGTTCCACCGTATAAAGCTGCGGTTCTGCACCGACCTTATGGATTGTGGTATCAAGCAGATAGCCCTCGGACGGAGTGATTTCACGGATTGTCCAGTCATCATCACAGATATATTCCTTTGTGGTAAACTGCCCGTTCTTATCCGTAACATATTTGTTCACAAGGGTTTCGCCCTTATAAATGCCGTAAACTGCTCCGGCAAGGGTAGCGTCGCCCTGCGGTGTGCCTTCCTCTCGGTCGCTCTTTGTTACGGTTACGCTGAACTTTTTGAGAATGTTCGTGAAGTTTCTTGTGGTTGCTTCTTTCCAGTTAATCGGTGCGGTCTGATTTGCAGGCACAACATAACGGATTGCGGTATCCACTTCCTCAATGGTGTATGGGGTAGTGCCGCTTATAAGCACATCATCGAAAGAAGCAACACCGTTCTTATCTGTCACTGCATATTCATCTACGGCAATACCCGCAAGCGAAGTTCCGTAAAGGTGGAAAGTTACACCCTCGACCAGATTATCCTCCGAAGATTTGATAACCTGAAGATTACCTCTCTTGAGAACATTATTGAAGTTGACCTTTGCCACCTGACCGGCAACAACAGTAACTCTGTGAACCTCCTGCGGTACATATTTGTCGATAGACTGTTCTGTTACCGTGTAAACACCGGGCATAAGGTTATCCAGTTGGAATTTGCCGCCGTTTGCGGTTGTTACAGTCTGATTGACACCGTTACCGCTGATGGTAAACTGAATACCGTCAACCTTTCCGTCCTCACTTGTCTTTACAATCTGACAAGAGCCGTAGCTTACCTTCATTTTGACAAAGCCGCTGACAGGGTCGCTGACCTCCTGAGCATAAGTGACCACATCCTGAATGCCGTTGCCATTCTGATGGATACCGTCAGACCATACGACAACACCTCTGCGGACACCGTTCTTTTTTGCGGCAGTGATGGTAAATTCCTTGCTCGGAGCTTTATCCATCGAAACAGTCAACTTGTTACCGCTGACGGAGAACGAAACGCCGTCAATGTTTGCCGAGAAGTTGTAATTGCCAAGCACACCGTTTGTATCGGTGAGAGTTGCAACATACTTGCTTCCGTTCCATTCAAGCTCGTTCACCTTGGCAGAACCGCTTGACCTTGTGCAGAAGCTCGGTACTTTGGTGTGATTCTGAACGCTTGTTACCATACTGTTGTAGTACGACAAAATTTTACTGCGGAGAGGGTGTGCTGAGCTTACACATTCAAGCACGGCATTGCACCCTCCGGTAGAAACGTGATTGAAGCTTGCGTCTCTTTCTCCGACAATCGTTTCCCAAATCAAAATCTGAGTGGCATAAGCGTGTGCGATGCAGTTTGCGTCGTTTTCATTCTGCGACTTCCAGCTTGTCGAAATACCTCCACGGTAGCCGTACTGCAAGATACGACCGATAAGCAGGCGAATATCACCGCCGGAAATCGTACCGTTCGGGCTGATGTTGTTAAAGAAGTTTTCGTCCTTTTCGGTGAGAGTATCTCCTGTCCGCTGACCTGTACCCGGCTCGATACAGTAGGCGATATTGCCCGAATACGAACCCATTGCACGAAGTCCTGTATATTTTGTGGACAAGCCTTTCCAACCGTTCATATAGTTGAGATTGCCGTGTCCCCATTCGCCGTTGTTATTGGTATCTCCGCTTCGGGGATAATCGACGAGGTACACATCGGCTTTTTCTCCTACGGCTGCAAAGGCTGTCGTTGCCCCAATGCCCATAAAAGCAGTAAGGCTCATAACCGCCGCCAACATAAGCGAGACGGCTTTCTTGAATTTTGTTTTAACCATTGCGTTTTCCTCCTTGAAATGCAAAAACGCACCGATTTTACTCAGTGCGTCCGCTTAAAATTATTTTGTTTTAGCAGTAGCCGATATAGATGTTGTACTCCGTATCGGATAGCTTTTCTGCCCATATCCACACAGCGGTAAAACCTTCGCTGTTCTTGTATCGGTTCAGTCTGCTTTCAATATCAGACTTGATACCGCTTCGGTTAGGATTTGCGGATATGGGGTTGTCCCAACATTCTGTCGCCGTGCTGTCAAGAGAAAGCCCTATGCTTACCGCATACTCTTTTGCGTAACTAACATAAGGGCTGACATCGAATGTCTGCTTGGGCGGCTCTGTCGGTTTCGGTTCTGCCGGCTTTTCAGTCGGCTTTTCAACCGGCTTTTGTTCGGCAGTTGTCTGTTCTTTTGGCTGTTCCGTTTGTTTTTCGGGTTCAGCCTGCGTGGTTGTCTGCTTTGGTGGCTCTGCCTTTGGCTTTTCGGTTGCAGGAGTATCAGCCGTTTTTTCTTCCGCCGGTTTTGTCTGAACAGTCGCAACCGTCTGCCTTTCAGCGGTTGATTGGCTTTCTTCTGCCGTAATCGGTGTTTCTTCCTGAACTGTCGTGCTTTCCGGTTCTTCTGCCGTTTCTTCCTGAGAATCTGTTTCGGTATTACCAGCCGGAAAAGAAGTCTCTGTTTTCGTAATCTCCTGTGCAGCTTCTTTGGCTGTGTTACCGGTACAACCTACGAGGAAAATCATCAGGCAGGCAAGAACACAAGGTATCAGCCTGTTTTTCATATCCATCGCCCCTTTCTGCCTTAATCGTAATAAAAACCGGTCAAAACATCAAAGGTGCGATTGGCTGAACTTTTTATCGTAGCAGACATTTTGCTTTTGCTCCAAATGTGCGAACCCTTTAATAGACAGCTATATGTTATTGAGATAGATATACTCAAGGGAGATAGAGTATATTTTTCAGCAGGTTAATAGCCGGTATATATAGGGGTTAGAGTGTGAGAAAGGGG
>ENA-OPRP01000051-OPRP01000051.1-human-gut-metagenome-genome-assembly--contig:-NODE-51-length-16717-cov-3.090685_pt1 | contig 16717 bp, 9 predicted proteins | sample MGYA00241798_ERZ501887 | MGnify/ENA primary metagenome ERZ501887 (study PRJEB25962, sample SAMEA2042222) | human gut metagenome | biome: human gut; feature: human-associated habitat; material: faeces... | reverse complement strand
CGCACATTGCGATTGCAGTTATTTTTTTAATTATATTTTTCATTGTTTACACCTATTTATGTTGTTTAGCTATCCAAACCGACAATATGTTTCTGAATCAAGGTTGCGTCAACAACACTGATTTCACCGTCATGGTTTACATCGCTGTTAAAAAGCTGAAGCTTGTCAAAGTCCTCAATACCTACAACATATTTTTGAACAAGCGTTGCATCAGTAACAGAAATGTATCCGTTTAAATCCGTATCACCGCAAGTTAAACCGACCAGAGTATCTCCGATTCTTCCGTAATCGCAATGAGCTCCGTCTTTAAGTCTGCAATAGCGGTATGACATTACTTTTGTATCTACGCCAAGCTGTCTTGAAACATATATTTCAGCATAGCCGTCCTTATCGGGAGCAAAGGATGTTACCGCACCTCCGCTTGTCGCATATGCGCCGGATTCCGCATAGCAATTAGCACCGATACTGTCAGTTCCGAAATCTTCGTATGTAAAATCAAAATCCTTGTAAGAACCGTCGCTGAGCTCAGAAGTCATTGTTCCGTTTTCATTGAACAGACGGGAAAAATCGGAAAGCTTGATTTTCACCTTGACATATTCACCGCCTGTTTTGTCAAACTGATAGAATGTCTGAACATTACCGAAATAACCGTGCCCCTGCGTCATCATATATTTTACAAATTTCTCGCCCTTTGGAAGATTTAAAAATCTCGGTGCATCGATACAATCCTTAAACCATATATCGTAATCCTTTTCTTCGGTTGTTTGGAACTTTGCACCGAAATTTTTATCGGTATTTTCAGTGTATCCCGTTGTTGTCACAAAAATCTGATTGTTTGAGATTTTCTGCGTTGTACCTGTAACTTCAAAGTCCTTGCGATCTTCATACTCGCTTACCGCACCTGTCATAAGAACCGAACCGACGGTAAGCACACCGCACATTGCGATTGCAGTTATTTTTTTAATTATATTTTTCATTGTTTTTCCTCCGTTTTTATTGTTTATCTGTCCGAACCGACAACATATTTCTGCAAAACAGTTGCATCTTCACCGCTTGTATTATTGAACTCATATTTGTAATGCTTGCTTGTGGATGAAGCGAGCAAATCTATAACAGTCCAATGATAATACTTTTGATTTTTCGGAAGATTCAACTTCATATTATACCTCTCAATTGTTAATACTTGTCTAAGTTTATCAATCTATTTTTCTTATGTCAATAATTTTAAAATAAATTCGGCATTTACGGCAATATATGCGTATTTTTCAAATATTAACTATTACAAATGACAGACAAAATACTCGGTCATTTCTGTTTTAAACAATTGGTCTTTAAACAAAAAAACAGACTGCACCGTGATGCAGTCTGCTGTAAATTATAACGCACGCTCACATATTACATAGTAACGGTCAAAACCGCCGTTGCCGTCACTTATGCAGGTAAACATCGTGAGCAAATCTCTGTCCTTCTGCAAATAGCAGTCGCCTGATTCGCTCGGCTTATTGACTTTGGTTTCAACGACCTTGTAATTGAGTGTATCCCAATAATTTGTGATTGAAACCCTGTCACCGATTTTGAGGTTGCGGAGATTGTCAAAGAATATTCGACCGATGTATCCCGTGTGACCTGCAAGGACGGCGTTTGTATTCTTACCGCCGATCGGCAATGAGGTTGCACTCATATGTGCCGCACCGTAGCTCATATTTGAGCTGTTCGCACCGAGGTAAATCGGCAGACGCATATTTATTGTTTCGGCGGTAACATAGCCGTAAATGCCGTCGGTTATGCCGTAATCCTCAAGATTGACGGCAGCCTGTGAATAGGTATCATTACGGAGCATTTCATACTGGTTTGTTTCAAGTTTTTTGTTGTAGGCAACGCTGTCATTGAAAAGTCTGTCGAGATCAGCCTTGAAAACAACGGGCTGTTTGGAGGTACGCTTGCCTTCCATGTCAATTTTGTAACCCTCTTCGTCAACCTTGCCGTCCTTGACCGCCTGTTCAAAAGAGCCGTCCTCAACTTCTTCAACACGGGTATCAAAGCCGTCAGCCTCACCGTTTGAAATCTGTGTTCCGATAAAATTTGATATAGGGGGGAATGCGACAAGACCTATTCCGACAACGAGCATTGCTATTGCCACACCCGTAAGTATTTTTTTAATCATCGGAATCACCACCCAAATCATTCTGATTTTCGTCAGCCGAGTCATCTCTCAGCCGTTTTGCACCGTTTGACTTCTTCTTTTTACGCTTGAGCAGAAATACAACCACAAACACAACAAGTGCAACAAAGCCGACAATTATGCCGATTGCGACTGCATAAGGGATTTTGTAACCGAGAAAAAATATGTAACCGTTATCAAATTTTGCAAGCGACTCGCCCGTTTCAATATACTTTGTATCGTCATAATCGACACGCTTGCCACGCACGAGAAGTCTGTGAGTATTAATGCCGTATGGGGTACAGGTCAAAAGCGTTACAAGGTCTTCGCCGTCAACAATCCGCAAGGAATTGATTTCCGAGGGGAGAACAACTTCGATTTGATCAACCTCATATTTCAGCGTTCTGTCGAGGATATGAACATAGAATTCATCGCCGACCTTCATATCGGTGAGGTAATCGAAAAATGTTTCGCCCGGATAACCCGAATGGGCAGAAATTACGGAATGTGTGCTTGCACCGCCGACAGGCAGGGAAGTGTTTTGAAGATGCCCTGCACCTTTGGAAAGAATCTCTTCGCTTGTGCCGTGATAAATCGGCAGATAAACATTGATTTTCGGCACATCAATATAGCCGATAAGACCGTTATCATCAACATTGAGAGTTTTCTCATAATTTGCGCCGATTTTCTGAAAAGCCTTTTCGTCGAACGGGTCGGTAATTATCATATTATTTGAAAGGCTGTTATTGTACTTAGCAGCCTCTTCAAACATTTTTTGAGTTTTCTCACTCGGCATCTGAGCAACCCTGTTGGTGTACTCCTTAACCCTGCTTCGACTGACATAGTTATTAATTGCGGAACTGACAAGCGGATAGCTCATTATGCCGATTCCTGCAACAAATATTAAAACTATTAGTAAAATTGACAGCTTTCGTTTCATAAAATTTTCCTTTTCTGCGTGTTTTGTTCCGTTGTTATTATACTATATTTTACTATTTATCGCAACTGCGTGCCGCAGTCCCAGTTCGTGAAGATAGTTTGTGCAATGCCAAAACATATTCCGCCCGAGCGAAAGGTTTAGTTAAATGTAAAATTGAAAATTGAAAATGGAAAATTAATGTCGGGAAGACAGTTTGTAATGTAAAAAACATATTATGCCCGACTGTAAAAATGTAATGGTTCTCCCCTACAGACAATACACAATTTTCATCACATCAAAACATATTATATAAACATAAATATTCATCCTCCTCTACGGCTCTTCTGTAAATAGAACGGGGATGCGTTGCCGCATCCCCTGAAAATTACATATATCACAGATTTTAAGATAAAGATATTCGATTAATTATTTAGCTGCTTTCTTTCTCTTAAGAACAAAGAGGAGAACGCCTGCACAAGCGATAAGTGCTGCACCGCCAACATAGAACATCATTGTACCCATACCACCTGTTGAAGGAACTGTTACAGGATAATCAGGAACTTCTACCTGATTTACTGTGCTTGAATTACCGTCAACTGTAACTGTGATAACACCTGTTGTGCTAATAACAACTGTGTACTCAGAAGAGTTGAGGTTGTAACCTGCAGGAGCTACTGTCTCCTTAACCTTGTATGTACCTGCAGCGAGCTTTGCAAATGTAACATTACCGCTACCGTCTGTTGTCTTAGTGTCAATCAATGTGCCCTCTTTTGTCTTGAGCTCAAATGTTGCATTGTCAAGACCCGTCTTGTTATCTGTTGTGCCATCATACTTGAATACAGGAAGGTCGAATGTGTAAACATATACTGTTTCACCAGACTTTTCAGTCTGACCGTATGTGTTTGTGTATGTAAGTCTGTCGCTGTTGCTGTTGTCTGTTGCAGTGTTGCCTGAAACAGCTGTGTCCTTAAGAATTGCTGTAAGTGTTACAGTAACATCTGAACTTGCATAGAAGTTGTTTGTGCCTTCCTTAGCAGCTTTAAGATAAGACTCTGAAAGAGAAATCTTAATATCTGACTGTGATGAAGCATCTACTGTATAATCTGAAGTTGAAAGTTTAGTGTTGTCAACCTTAACTTCTGTTACAGCAGGAGTATCAAAGCTACCTGAAAGGTTATCGTGGATTGTGTATTCAGTAAGCGGAACTTCCTTAGAACCTGTAACTGAAGCTGTGAGCTTAAATGTTACTGTGTCGCCTGCAGAAGCAGTTGTGCTCTTAGTATCGATGTCGCCACCAACGATTTCCTTAGAAACTTCAACTGCACCTGTGTTAATCTTGAGTTCGATTGGAGCTTCTGCTGAACCCTGAGTTGTCTTTGTGCCCTCAGGAAGAGCAAAGAGAGCGCCGCCCTTTTTCTTTACGCTTGTTTCAGCAGGCTGGCCTGTAACCTTAACATAGTAAACACCTGCTTCATTTGTACCGAAGTTGTAAACATCTTCGTCAGAAGCGAATGTGTGGTCACCCTTGCTGTCTGCAAATGTTGCATTTTCGCACGCCTCGAGAAGAGCCTTTGAATCGTTACCTGATGCATTTTTCCAAGTCTTGAGAGCTGTTGCAACAGCTGTGCCACCCTGGATTTCTGTATATTCGCCTGTTGTTGTGTCAATTTTTGCTACCTTATAAACATTTACTGTAAAGCCGTTCTTGCCCTTAATAAATGCGTTATAAGCATCGCTTGTTGCAGCGCTTGCTGAGAATGGGATCATGAGAGCAATCATCATTACTGCGAGAACTGCTGCAAAGATTTTCTTTGTAGTTTTCATTTTTCTTTCTCCTTTGTGTTTGATTTAATATATGTAATTATATTCTAACCGAATGGTTAAACGGGTTGGGGTGGCTGCATGGCGGACACCGGCTAACAACGGTGTCCGTAGCAGTCAAAGAGGTTTTCTATGAAAGAAACATATGATTAAAAAATCACCTGTTCTAACAAGTTAAATCATATTGGGTTACTTTCTGCGTCTTGCTCTGCGTTTTTTACGACCTTTTCCGTAATAGATTGCATAACCCGTGAACATTGTCACCGCAAGACCTGCAACCGACACACCGAGAACAAAATAACCGTTCATTCCGTCACCGCTTGCCGAAGGCATTGTAATTGCGCCGTCAACATAATCATATGTAACATCATACTTACCCTCAACAGGAAGTGTGAAGTAGGAAAGTGTGTAGTTCGGGGTGTAACCCTTTGACGGTTTGTACTCAAACAGACAGTATGTCTGATATGTTGAAGTACCTGATATATAATTGTCGGAACTGTCGCTCCATACAACATTACCGTTTGTTTTTGTGAACTCGCCCTGACCGTCCTTGAAGATTGTCAGATTGTCAAACACAGCCTGACCGTTGCTGTCTGTCTTTTTAGAAGCCATATGAGTTTTCATTGAGGCATCATTAATGATTGTATTGATATCATCTGCAGTAAAGATATCCTTATCAGATACCTTCATCACCGCAAATTCCGTATCACTTACATTACCGCCTGTCTGATTCTTCTTGTTTACTGTTGCTCGTCCGTGTGTGGTTTCATTTGCAAACAGGGCTTCATTTTCTTTAACAGAAGTAGAATCGTTGAAGTATTCTGCAAGCTCAGCATCGGTTTTGTCTTTAATATCTGAGCTACTAACCTTAATATACTTAGGCGGTGTTACTTTACCGTTTTCAAGAAGTTCAATCTCGGCAAGCCAGGTGTTTGTATCCATTTTATAATCGGATGCATTTGCACCTTCGGCAAGAGCCTCGGTAATCTTAAATCTGTAAACACCCGCAGTGACTAATTTGAGGTCTTTGAATTCAACCTTACCGTTTTTGTCAGGTGTTTCCAAATTCGTGGAAATTGTTTTTGCGCTGTTTGTCTTGATAGGTTTGCCGTCGGCATCCTGTTTTGCTGTATCCATTGATTCAAGACCTGTCAATGTATAAACGAACTTGCTGCCGCTGTAAGCCTGACCGTCAAGAGTCTTATTTACCGAAATGGCAATGTTTGTAGGATTAACCTTATTGATAAATTTAAGCGCATTTCCTGCTTCGGCGAGAGTATCAACAAATGTACCCTTGTCGAAGGGCTGATCGCCTACTTTGTAGGGAACATAACCTATAACATTTTTCTCTGTAATCTTATAGGTTGCACCTACAGGAATATTGAGAAGCTTAATGCTTTCGCCCTTTTTGATTGTAAACGAACCGTCCAAGGGTGTACGGTAAGCTGTGCTTGAATAATCTCTTGCGCCCTTTTCTTTGAGCTTATACTCAAGAGGATAGGTCTTGTAATCATAGGTTGAACCCTTGCCGTCAAAGTCGAGAGCAATCGCAAATGTAAACTGCTGATTTGTATCGTAATCGGTTGTACCGTCTTCATCAACAACATTCTTTGAAATTTCAAGAGGTGCTGTCACTATCTTGTTGGTATAGTTGAGCTGGAGCTGTGCATAAGCACTGTCATCCTTGTCATCTACAAGCTTGAATTCCGAGTTCGTAGTTGAACCGCTTTTGATTGTTGAACCGACTCTGTTGTTAACAAGCTCCCAGTTCGTTGTGTATTTAAGCTTACTGCTGTTTGTTGACTCGTTAACCTTCATATCGTTGCCGGTCTTGAATGAGTTGTCAAAGTCAGCTATATAATTATCTTTAAGTGTGAAACCGCTGTTTGAAAGAGTTTCACTGCTTATGCTTTCGCTTTCGTCTGATTTTGTAAGCTTGTAGCCTTTACCGGAGGTATCGTTGCCGTTCTCTTTGATTGTATAATCAAAAGTTTCATTAGCTTTGAGGTCATCTGAAATTTCAGAAACAACATCGCCTGTATCAAGTGCCTTTGTAACCTTGAGGTCATTGTTGGCAGGTGTCATTGTAAAGTTTACTGAGAAGTTAGACTCAGCCTCACCACGCTCCATATAGAATACTACCATATGGTATGTCTTGTTAGGATCAAGCTTATTACCACCGTTGATTTTCTTTGAAACTTCGCCAAGGTTTGTATGATGTAACACAGCGTCTCCGGTATACGGAGTGCCGTCACCGTTCCACATTTTACCGTAAAGATCTGAAAGCTTAGGGTTTGCTTTAAGCGGGCCGCCGGTACCCATATTCTTCCACTTACAGAAGTTAACTTCTGTATTGCTGCCAAGTAGATCCTTTTTGAATTTGTAAAAACCGTCTGATATTTCATAAGGATCTACATAATATCCATCTGCATTATATACACCAACCTTTGTATCCTGCCAAACATTCAAACAGAAGTTATCATAATCACCTGTCTTAACCCAAAACTCACCACTCGGAACTGTAAGTTTTGTCGACGATGATGAAGGTGAGTAGTCGGCAAATACATCGTCAGCTGTTGCTTGCATTGTACTAAAGTCAATTGAACCTTTTGCCTCTTTATGGTCACCGCCGAGGTCGAGAGCAAGTTCTGCGTTAGCACCTGTTGAATCTTCACCGATATAAACCCAAAGGTCATCGTCACCGCTGAAGTTAAAGGTTGCAGGTTTGTTGTCTGCAAGCATACCATCTTTCGGAACTCTGAAGTCTATATCAAGTCTGACACCAAAGCCATAGTTAAGGTTACAGTTAGTACCCTTGCCCGTTGATGTATTCTGAGTATTGTTGAATGGGAAAACACCATAACCGTTTTCTGTACCGCCGAATTTTCCCAAATCATCGTGTACACCATATGTTTCGCCCGCACCGTAGTTAATTTTTTTAGGTGTAAGGCCGTCCCATGTAAAGTAGATGTTATCGGTTGCATTTTTTGAAGTGAATTCATAAGTAGTAACACCATCACCGTCAGTAGTTGCACGGAACGGGAAAGATGACTTATAAACATTGGCAACTCTTTTATCATTATATGTAGCGGTTGAAAGTGCCTCAGCATCAAAGTAAGGAGCCTTGACACCATTTGCAACCTGAAGATTGCCCTTACTGTCAAGCCTGTTGTACATAAGACCCTGTAAGGACTGGTTATAATTACCGTCGCCCCATGCCATACCGTTGGCGTTGTTTACTGCATAGTAATAGTTATCATTATAATCGTTGATGTTTGTAAGTCCTCCTGCGTGGGTCTTAAATGTTTCGTAGTGTTCTCCACCCTTATACATATTACCGAAGTAGAGAGGATACTTCCAGTCCGATTTATGTGGTAAAGCAATCTTGCTTATGTAGTTGTTGAAGTTATCAAACTGATACCAATAGTCATACATATTGCCATTACCCTGACACTGAAGATACCCGTTCGCCTGCTCCATATCCGACCAGTAGTCAAAGTATGTTGCGTCAACGCCTACGATGTTAGGATTATCTTTGAATGAATTTTCAATGACAGCACTATAGTCTACATTGCCTATTTCCGAGAATTTTGTCCAGCCTTCGCCTCTGGCTGTCTTAACATATGTAGCCGTGTTATCGCTGTAGCCCGAACCATCATATTCCGAACCTGTCGGATATGATGTTGCAGAAGATGCACCGTTGAGGTTATGTTCGTTCGGATGGAATCTTAAAAGCGCACCCGCCGGAATTTCACCTTTGAACACCACAGAACCGCTTACCTTGGTGTCTTTGGTGTCTTTTGTAAGCTCAACTGTTCCTTCATAGGCATCGTTGTAGTCAAAAGTTGCATAAACCTTTGCAAGCGACTTCCAGTCATCGTTTGAAACATAAACTGTTTTATATGTTGCTTTCGACTGTTTGTCGGGAGCTTGAACAGAAAGGTATTTACTTTCTTTGAACGAGCCGTCGGTAGAAAGATAAAATTCTGTGTTGCCCGTAGCACCAGAAATGTCGATGGTCTTGATGAACGGGTTAGTCCACTGACTTTTTGAAGCATCATAAAGAGCATTATCGGCACTGTATGAGTCGTTAATACCGAGGTCGCTTGTTTGTGTTTCGCCCTTGTTGCTGAAGATTACATTTTTATGGGATGACTTAACATCTACATAGTAGTAATCGCTGTCTGAAGATGTCTTAGTCATTGCAGCACCCGGCCACTCTGCGTTGAAGTCATCCTCGTTTACCCAAGAATATGCATAAGCTTCCTTATAGGTATTATTGCTGTTCTTAAGATAGATACGGCGGGAATCTTTTGCAACAGTCTTTTCGGGAAGAGTAAAATTAACCCCGGAAGAAAGCTCAATTTTTGTTGCACCGGATGGTGCAGTGGCTTCAAAAACTCCCGACGAAGGATCTTTGCTTACCTTTTCTGTTTTAAGAACCGTGCCGTCATCCTGAGCAAAACGACATGTAACAGAAGAAAAACCATTCCATTCCTTATTCTTGTTCAGGTTAATGTAAATCTTCTGATCCAAAGATGTTGCCGCAAACACATTAAGCGACATACCCGACACGGCACATATCGAAAGCATGAGGGTAAGTGCAAGCACAAGAGAAAAGCTTTTCTTTGCGGTTATGCAAAGCTTTTTACTTAATTTCATAATTTTTTCTTCTCCTTCATTGCCGATTACTTTGTTTTGGCAGTCAAAGTACAATTAAACAGAACTGCATAGGACAGTCCAATATATCTGCCAACTAATTATGAAACGCAATTTTTTGAATTTGTTCTTCTTTTTGATTTGCATACAATTATATAATATTTTATTGCACATTTGTAGAGGCAATATAGCCAAACTTTGGGTAATATTTTTGGTTATTTTGCATATCTGCAAACACGATTTAATATTTTTGACCATAATGTGATTTTATTACTTATTTATCACCATTTTTTGCGTTTAAGATAAATTATACCCATTGTACAACCTTAACAGGCAGTTAAAAAGACAATTTCAGCACTAAATTTGTTGATTTTTAATTCTTTTTTCAAAAATATCAAAAATTTTTATGCAAGTTCACTCCAAGCTGTGTGTGCAGAAGTATGTATTATTTTGCGATTGTTGTTTTTAAACATAAAATGCCCCAAAACCAGCATTTTGCAGAATTTTTCAGATATATTTTTATAATCAATATCTATATCTCATCAAATTAATCACCGAATGCCTTGAAAATTCGGCACAAATAAAGGGCAGAGTATTGCTCTCTGCCCCTCAAAATGTAATTCACTTAAACCGCAATTATACAAACCGCTTTATGCAAACATATTAAAGATCTCTGCCGCAGCACTTCTTGTACTTTTTACCGCTGCCGCACGGACAGGGATCGTTTCTGCCGATTTTCTTGCCCTTACGGATAGTCTTGTTAACAGAATCCGTACCGTCTGCAGAAGTTTCTGTAGGCTGAGCAACCTGCTCACGGTGAAGCGCCTGCTTTACGGCGTCCGACTGTTCAACAGCTTCTTCATCATCGGATGCAGACTGTGCCGCTGCGGCAGCCCTCTGAGCTGCTCTCTTTGCCGCTGCAATTGCATCCTGTCTTTTCTGAATCTCATAAACACGCTTTGGCATAATGAGCATCATCTTGACAGTATCTTCACGAATGCTTTCAATCATCTCATCAAACATATCAAAGCCTTCAACTCTGTACTCAACAACAGGATCGTGCTGACCGTATGAACGAAGTCTGATACCGCTCTTGAGCTGATCCATATTGTCGATGTGATCCATCCAATGTGTATCAACATTCTTGAGGAGGTAAACACGCTCCATCTCACGGATTGTTTCCTCGGGAAGAAGTTCTTCGTTTTCCTTGTAGATTTCAAGAGCATCGTCAACGAGCATCTTCTGAATCTCTTCGGGTTCCATATTTTCAAGATCTTCAAGACTGAAATCGTACTTAGAATCATCTCTGATAAGCCAGCCTGCGTAGTAATCCTTGAGGCTTTGGAAGTTCCAATGTTCTGCAGGACCTTCGGGGAGATACTGCTTGATTGAAGTTGCGATTGTATCCTCAACCATTTTGAGGATTGTTTCGTGGAGATCCTCACCGTTAAGAACCTGATCACGCTGACCGTAGATGATTTCACGCTGTTTGTTCATAACATCGTCGTACTGGAGGACATCCTTACGAATGCCGAAGTTACGAAGCTCAACCTTTTCCTGTGAGCCTTCGATAATACTTGTGAGCATTTTGTTCTCAATAGGCATATCTTCGGCAACATTCATACGCTCCATCATCATTTTCATTCTGTCACCGCCGAACAGACGCATAAGGTCATCCTCGGTTGAGAGGAAGAAACGGCTGACACCCGGATCGCCCTGACGGCCTGCACGACCACGGAGCTGGTTATCAATACGGCGTGACTCGTGTCTTTCCGTACCCATAATGTAAAGACCTCCGGCCTCTCTTACCTTTTCAGCCTCGCCCTTAATTTCTTCCTTATACTTGTCATTCAGTTCTCTGAATGTATTTCTTGCATTGATGATTTCTTCATCATCGGTTTCCGCATAACCTGTAGCTTCTTCAATAAGCTCCTCTGTAAAGCCCTGCTTACGCATTGCGGCTTTTGCCATATACTCTGCGTTACCGCCGAGGATGATATCGGTACCACGACCTGCCATGTTGGTTGCGATTGTTACCGCACCGAGTTTACCTGCCTGAGCAACAATTTCAGCCTCTTTTTCATGCTGTTTTGCATTGAGGACATTGTGCTTGATGCCTCTCTTTTTGAGCATTTTTGAAAGAAGCTCCGACTTCTCAATTGAAATTGTACCGACAAGGACAGGCTGTCCCTTTTCGTGAGCCTCAACAATTGCGTCAATAACAGCGTGGAACTTGCCGTTTTCTGTCTTATAAACCGAATCGGGGAGGTCTTTTCTTAAAACAGGCTTGTTTGTAGGAATTTCAACAACATCAAGCTTGTAGATTTCCTGGAATTCTTCCGACTCTGTCTGAGCAGTACCTGTCATACCCGAAAGCTTTTTGTAAAGACGGAAGTAGTTCTGGAATGTGATTGTAGCAAGAGTCTTGCTTTCGCTCTGAACCTTTACGCCCTCTTTAGCCTCAATAGCCTGATGAAGACCTTCGTTAAAACGACGACCATACATAAGACGACCTGTAAACTCGTCAACGATGATAACTTCGCCGTCCTTGACAACATAGTCAACATCAAGCTTCATAACGCCGTTAGCCTTGATAGCCTGATTTACATGGTGCTGAATTGTAAGGTTATCGGGATCGGTAAGGTTCTCAATACCGAAAAATTCTTCGGCTTTCTTAACACCGCTCTGTGTGAGGGTTGCTGTTTTCTGCTTTTCATCAACAACATAATCAATGTCGTTTTCCTTGTAATATTCCTCCATATCCTCTTTTGCGTCAAGTTCTGCAAAACGCTGAACTTTAAGAGTTTTTGCAAAAGCGTCAGCCTTTGCGTAAAGGTCTGTTGACTTGTCGCCCTTACCCGAAATAATAAGAGGAGTTCTCGCCTCATCAATGAGGATTGAGTCAACCTCATCGACAATCGCAAATGCGTGCGGGCGCTGAACCTTGTTTTCCTTGTAAACTACCATGTTGTCACGGAGGTAGTCAAAACCGAGTTCGTTGTTTGTTCCGTATGTAATGTCTGCGGCATAAGCCTTTTTTCTGCCCTCGTTATCGAGATCGTGGCAGATAAGACCAACCGAAAGGCCGAGGTATCTGTAAAGCTTGCCCATCCACTCTGAGTCACGGCGGGCAAGGTAATCGTTGACTGTTACAATGTGAACACCTTCGCCTGTAAGAGCGTTGAGGTATGCAGGGAGGGTAGCAACCAAGGTTTTACCTTCACCGGTTTTCATCTCGGCGATTCTGCCCTGGTGAAGAACAATACCGCCGATAATCTGAACGGGGAAGTGCTTCATACCAAGCACTCTCCAGCCTGCCTCACGACAGGTTGCAAATGCTTCGGGGAGAATATCGTCTGTTGTTTCGCCGTTGGCAAGTCTTTCTTTAAGAATTGTTGTCTGGTTCTTGAGTTCACTTTCGCTCATAGCCGCATATTTATCTTCGAGTGCAAGCACCTTGTCACAGATTGGTTGCACACGCTTAACTTCACGCTTGCTGTAGTTGCCGAACATAGCCTTTAAAAAATTCATCAGGGTTCTTCCTTTCAATGTACCGAAAAAATCGGTCAAACTGTATTTTCAATAATATAATTTTAATTTACTGCACCGCAGACGCTCCAAGGCTCTTTGCAGCCTGAATCATTGCGGCCTCAACCACGGGACCGGCATATTGAAAACCGAAACCCGAATCCTGTACAACACAGGCAAAGGCGAGAGGGCAGTCCTCATCTTTTGAGTAGCCGACCATCCAGCCGTTAGGGTTCTTATCATCGCCGACTTCACCCGTACCTGTTTTGGCACAGACTGTAAGTCCGCCGAAAAGGTTGTCGCCGTAGTAATCCGAAACGGTGTATCTCATAACATCATCAAGCTTTGCCGCCGTATCGGATGAAAAAAGCTCCTGTCCGCTGCTCTTGTAGTTTATGCCGAGTGCGGAGAGTATGGACTCATCTTTGATAAGGGTAGGGTTTGTAGCCTTACCGCCGTTTGCGATTGCACCGCAGATAATTGCCATCTGCATCGGGTTTACCTTGTCATTATACTGACCTACGCCCGACCAGCCAAGCTGGTTTTCATTGGCATCGCTGACATCATATGAACCTTTTGCGGTTTTAATTCCGTCAACATCAAAGGAGCTGTTAATGCCGATTTTCTCGGCAGTTTTTGTCATTGTGTCACTTCCGAGTTCAACGGCAAGCTTTGCAAAAACAATATTGCAGGAATGTGCCATTGCCTCTTTATATGTCAGCGTTCCGTGAGTTTCCGTACAGGTAACTTCACTTCCGCCTATGTTCTCACTTCCGTTACAAACCCAAGTGCGGTCATAAAGGTCGGGAATATTCTCGATTGCCGCCGCAGATGTAACGATTTTGAAGATTGAACCCGGAGTAAAGGTTGACGAAAGCACATTATCAAGGTAAACGCCCTCGTATTCGCTTTCGTTGTCCTCGGTAATTTCGGGAGGAGCCTGCGGATCGTAAGCCATGGTGCTTATGGAACAGATAACCTCACCTGTTTTGTAGTTATATATTACACAGGCACCTTTTTTGTTATAAGCTGCAAGAACATCATAAGCCGCCGCACAGGTTGCGGAATCGACTGTCAGCTTTATATCGTGAGAGGCACGCAATGATTCCGGCATATTAAGACCGAAAACAAGGTTATAGCCTATCAGCTGAGAACGATACATACTTTGAACAGCCGTTGAAATGTTAAGGCTGTCATCACCGACAACATGAAGCAGAGATTTTCTTACGCTCTCGCTTTCGTTATAAACTCTTTTACCGTCAACCGTCTGTGCAAGAGCCGTGCCGTTGCGGTCATAAATCGCTCCTGCCTGTGCAAGGCCGCCGTCACCTGCTATATGCGCATTATATGCCTGATCGACCCAATCGTCTGCCCCTGTTACAAGCTCAAAGGCAAGATAGCCGAGTCCGCCGATAAACGCAAGCGCAACTATATATATAAGTGTACTTCTGCGAAGTATTTTTTTCAAACCTTACACCACCCTGTGTATCAGTAGGGGCGTTCATTGGACGCCCGCAAGTAAAGGCACTAATTTTATTTAATACCAAAGTACATATATGAAAAACAAGTTTTCAATTTACCAAACTTATCTTTTTACCGAATAAGTTCTCTCATCTGCGGCTTTGATGAATGCAACAAGTCCCCAACAAGACATAATACTTGAACCGCCGGCAGACACAAACGGAAATGTTACGCCTGTAAGCGGAAGGACATCGGTTGCACCGAAAACATTGAGAGAAAGCTGAACGACAAAAAGTCCTGCCGCACAGCACGCTGAAATTGAATAAAAGGTACTTCTGCTTCGGGTTGTAATTGCCCTTGCATAAATAAACATTGCACCTACTGCCACGGCAAGTGTGAACGCAACGATAACTCCCATTTCTTCCGAAACAAGTCCGAAAACAAGGTCACTTTCGGATGCGGCAACCTGCTTTAAAAAACCGTTGCCGATACCTACGCCGAAAAGTCCGCCGCTTGCCATATATGTGAGAACTCTTGCCTGCTGATAACCAAGGTTGTCCTGAGTATGTTCCCACACATGACGCCAGCCCGAAAAACGGTCGGCAACATACGGTTTAAACTTGAGGACAAAGGTTACGCCGAAAATTGCGGCGGCAACAGCAAGAATAATCGTCTTGAAATCGCCCGAGCGCATAAACGCTGTGAGCAAAAATGTTACAAAGAAGATGAGCGCAGTACCGAAGTCACCCATAAGAGCCAAAAGTCCGACGCATACTGCCGAGAAGATAATGTACTCAAGCAGGTTCTTCTTTGTCATCAACACATCAAGCGAACTTGCGCCGATAAAAATGAAAATAATCTTTGCAAGCTCTGACGGCTGAAATGAAAACGAGCCGATATAAATCCAGTTGGCAGCGCCGTTTGTAATCTTACCGAATACAATTGTTACACCCAAAAGACCGACCGCACAAATCATTGCCGGAAGTCTGAGTTTATTTACCTTATCGGGATCTTCAATCAGCTTGATGATTACGCAGAAGAAAATCATACCTATTGCGGCGGCAATAAGCTGAACATAAGCCGAGCGTTCCGACTGTCTGATAAGCATCATTACGCCTATGCCCGTCAAAAACAGGGCGAGCGATTCAAGCTCGAAATTTACTCTGCGGATTACAAAATAGGAGATAAAGAAGAATCCCCATTCAACAGCCGCAAGAGCGCCGAACAGCACGAGCGGAGCCATTGTATTTGTGCCGTCATTCCAAAACATTGCCTGAACGCACATAAAAAAGTGAAAAAATGTAATAAGAAGCATAAGCTTCCACGATTTCATTGCAGGCTTATCGCTGACCTTTGAGAAAAACCAGCTCGACTGCAACGGCTGTTGGAACTCCTCGCCTCTTTTTACTATAAGGCTTGTACCACCTATTGTTATTGTATCGTCAATAAGCACCTTTGCTCTGCCTCTTGTTCTTTTGCCGTTGAGCATTGTGCCGCTCTTTGAGTCGGTATCGCTTACATACCAACCGTCTTTACGGCGAAGGAGTACACAATGATTTCTTGAAACTGTCGGGTCATCAACGGTTACATCACTGCTTTTACTTCTGCCGATTGAATTTTCCCAGAAAAGCACGGGGAGTATCTCGCCCGTTGCAGGGTTCAAAAGTGAAATCAAAGGAGTTTCGGGACGGCGGCGACGGCGCATTGCGGCAAAGCACTGGTACACAATTATTATTGCATAAACAGGCATAAGAAAACGCAGTGCAACAACACCCATATCGAAAATTATCGAAAGATCCGGCACTTTTTTCAACTCCTTCACAAATCATCTGTCCTAAAAATAAGCATACTTAAAGTTATACAGTTTAAATAATAATCCAATTTCCTCCAAAAGTCAATATTTTCATTCGTGAAGATAGTTTTTTAAGTCAAATACTTTAATGCCCGAGCGTTATTTTCTATATTAAGGTAACTTTGTAGCCGAGCGCCTCGGCAGTCAATTCGTGAAGATAGTTTGTACAATGCCAAAACATATTATGCCAGAGCGTAGCATTGTAATTGTTTGTACAAACCAAACTGTAGGGGCGTTCATCGGACGCCCGCAGGTAACGGCAGAATTTTCATAACAGATTAAATTTTATAAATGCCGCAAAATGACTGCTGTTTTG
>ENA-OPRP01000024-OPRP01000024.1-human-gut-metagenome-genome-assembly--contig:-NODE-24-length-38051-cov-2.869749_pt1 | contig 38051 bp, 36 predicted proteins | sample MGYA00241798_ERZ501887 | MGnify/ENA primary metagenome ERZ501887 (study PRJEB25962, sample SAMEA2042222) | human gut metagenome | biome: human gut; feature: human-associated habitat; material: faeces... | reverse complement strand
GGCAGGTCGCCTGCCTCAAGCAGTCTTGCAAGATAGTGAAGTGCGGCATCGGGATCGCTTCCACGCATACTTTTCTGATAAGCCGAAATAATATCGTAATGCTCATCGCCCTCACGGTCATATCTAACTGCACTTTTCTGCACAAGCTGTTCAACGGTTTCAAGTCTTACAACCTTTTTTCCGTCAATTTCATCTGTTGCAATCACGGAAAGCTCAACGGCATTCATAGCCTTGCGAACATCTCCTCCGCAACCCGATGCTATTTTCTTTGCACATTCTTCGGGCATTTCAATATCCGTACCGCTCTCCTCGGCAAGAAAATCACTTGCACGGTAAACCGCCTTTTCAACCTCATCCGGATCAACCGGCTTAAATTCAAAAACAGTCGAACGGCTCAAAATTGCGTTATATACATAAAAATACGGATTTTCGGTTGTTGACGCAATCAGCGTGATACTGCCGTTTTCAATATATTCGAGCAAAGTCTGCTGTTGCTTTTTGTTAAAATACTGAATTTCGTCAAGATAGAGCAGAATTCCGTTAAGCCCCGAAAAAGTGTTAAGCTGTGCAACAATCTCCTTTATGTCGGCAGTTGAAGCCGTTGTGCCGTTAAGCTTTTTGAGGGTACGGTTTGTCTTTTTGGCAATATATGTGGCAAGCGTAGTTTTTCCAACCCCCGAAGGACCGTAGAAAATAAGATTCGGAATATCTCCGCTTTCAATAATTTTACGCAAAGGTCTGTCGGGTGCAATAAGATGCTTTTGTCCCACAATGTCATCAATTGTCTTTGGACGAATCCTGTCCGCAAGCGGTTTGTTCATAATATCACCCCGTGCCGTTGGTTTTGTTGTAAAAATAATTATATATCTTATAGTACATTTGTTCGTACATTTTGTCAAGTAAAAGTTACAGCTCGTAGGGGCGTTCAGTGAACGCCCGCAAGTAAAGACACAAACATTGTGATAGAAATAAACTGTATAAATATCACAAAGTTACTGCTATTTTGTAGGGGAGAACCGTGTTCTCCCGTTCGTGTGCAATGCACACGATTGCACGCATTGCGTGCAAAATTGAATACATAATTTTCATCACATCAAAAATATATGTATAAACATAAACATTCATCAAGCGGGCGGATGATATCCGCCCCTACGGGTTTGTGACATTTATAAAATTTGTTTTAACATATAATTTGTACTATTACTTGCAGGCACACACGGTTCGTCCCTACATTTAAACGCAACTTCTATATATACAAAAACAGTCGGGCGACAATGATTTGCATTTTGCAAACTGTCTGCCCGACCGCAATTTTCAATTTTCAATTTTACATTTAATTAAACCTTCCGCTCGGGCATAATATGCTTTTAATATTACATACTATCTTCCCGAACCGGGTGCAGCGACACGCTGCCGATCAATCTGCTTTTTGATTTTGTCAAAGGTTACACCGTATTTTTCGGCAATGTCTTTGGCATAGCTTACACCTTGAGGCGGAGCGATGAAAACCTTGAACGAACGCTGTCCGTTTTCGACACCTGTTACCAGACTTTCAATCTTGCTGTCGCCCTTTACGGTTGTGTTCACCTCGTCAAGATTGCGAGCCAAATCGTGCATATGGGTATTAAAAATCGCCCTTGTGCCGAGATATCGCATTGATTTGACAACATCACGGGCAATGTACAAGCCCTCGGCAACATTGGTTGTTGCAAGGCTTTCGTTGAGCAAAAGCAGACTGTAACGGCTTGCCGCGGAGAAAATTTCGGCAAGTCTTTTGCTTTCTTCACCGAGTCTGCCGAGGTCAACGGTATCGTTTTCATCGGCAGGAAAATGCGTAAAAATGCTGTCGCATGGGCTGAATTTCATCTGCGTTGCAGGAACATATATTCCGTTCTGAGCAAGCAGAAACGCAAGTCCGACCGCCTGAGTAATCGTGGTTTTACCGCCACGGTTCGGACCTGTCAGAATGTAAATTCGCCTGTCATCGTTAAAATCAATATCGTTTGTGACAATATCCAAATTCTCACCGTTTGCCGATTTTATGCCGAGTTTGAGGTTGTAAACATCTCTAAGACAGCAGTTTCTGTCCTCTTTCGGCAAAACTTCTGCCTTGCACAGCGGAAGATTTTTCTTTTTCATCTTATCACAAAGCTCTGCAAAACGAATATAGAAAATGATTTCTGGCATAAGCGAAACGAACGAGTAGCCGTTGACATTGACATATCTGTTGAGCATTGATTTTATGTCATTTACGGTTCTGCGGAGGATATCGGTCACAACATTTTTGAGTGCGTCAGACATAGGATCTGCGCCGGTCAGCGAGCTGTTCATAGTGTGGTTTACATCCTGCTGAGCGCCCACAACAAACTGTCCCAGCCCGAACTGCGAGGTTGACGGATTGGACGGATGAAAGCTTAAAAATCCCGAAACATCGTTGCCGTGGTGCAGTTCGCTGTCACGGTTTGTAAACTTCATAAATCTTTTGAGAATACCGCTGTCGGTAAATTCTTTGTCATTGAGTGAGATTACACCCACACTCTTTGGGCGGAGCAAATCGTCAAGATTCACACCGAGTGTAATGCTCTTGAGCTTTTGAGCCTTTGCAAGCGTATCTATTATATCCTTTTTTAGTTCGGGAAAACCGCTGTCATTGTAAATTGACTGAACATTTTTCTTGAGTTCAAGCAGGCCCTGCGATTTTACTTCAATTGTTTCAAGCGTGTTTTTTATTCTTGTAATGCAATCGACATAGCCGTCCATTTCACGAAGTCGGTTTACAAGCTGCCACAAGGAAGATGCCTCGGTATCCTTTTGAAAGCGCTCAATTTCACGCAAATCGTTCAGCTTTACAAGAAGTGCGGATAGATCATCACGAAGTTTCGGAAAACGGAGAAAATCCTCAAAAACATCGCAACGATATTTTATAACTTCCTCGTCATCCGTAATATTTATCAGCAGCTGCTTTATGCTGTTGCGTTCATACTGCTCTTTTGTGAGAGCGTCACATATATAATCAACCGACAAATCATTCAGCGCCTCTTTGTTGAGAGTTCTGTAGGATGCATGTGAATTTGTCGGGTGTAATAAGCTGAATTTTTCCATAATTCACCGCCGAAAAAATTTGCCGTGTAACGGCTTTAATTGAATGATAGCACAAAAGATTTTTGTTTTCAACCGAGAAATCGAAAATTTGCACTTTGGCTGATTGTGTGATATCATAGCTTTGGAGCAGATTGCTCTCAAAACCAAAATAACGGTCGGGAGGATTGACTTATGGATAAAAAGATGCTTGACAGAATTAACGAGCTTGCAAAAAAGAAAAAGGAACAGGGACTTACCGAGGCTGAGCAAAAAGAACAGAAAGAGCTGTACAAAATTTATCTTGGCGAAATCCGCACACAGTTCAACGCAACACTTGACAATGTAAGTGTTGAAGAAAAGGACGGCACTGTAAAACCGTTCAAAGAGGCATACAAAAAGCCGTATGACAAAAACTGATTTTGACATTCAGACAGAAGTCATGCGAAAATTTAATTACACAGTCAAACAAAAAAAGCAGTTCCGATTTTGGAACTGCTTTTGTTTTATAAAGTTATCTAATTATTTGTATCTTCTTCCGCCCTTTTGGTTGTTCTTTGGAAGCTGAATTTCGGCAGTATCGTACTTACTGCGTCTTTCGGACTTTCTGCCTGAAGATGAGTAATCATCGGCATAGTCATCGTTACTGCTGTAACGCTGTGGCTGTACAGATTTGCTCTTTGGAGCGTTACTTCTGCCGCCGACTGTGACTCTCTTCTTTCTGTTGAGAACAGTTGAAATTACAAAGTATGCAATGCCTGCAACACCGAGTGAGAGTAAAACGAGTGAAACATAGAACATCCAATGACCGTTGTCACCCTTGCTGTTATTGTTCTTAATGAAGTTAAAGTCATCACCGTCAGAACTCGATGTGTCGGTATTTTTAAGATTTTTTGCGATATCCGACCAGTCGTTGCTTGAAAGAGTTTTTTCGTCAATGTTATCGTCAGACTTGATGAGCGACGCTGACGGAGCAGTATTTGACGGAGCAACATAGGACTGACCGCCGCCTACATATGACGGCTCAGAGTAGTAGTAAGTCTGACTGCTGCTGTAATTATTGTCATAACTGTTATTGTTGTAGTCATAGCTACTGTCATAGTTATAGTTGTTGTCATATGACGAATCACTTGACGAATAGCCGGGATCTACATATGATGAACTGTCCGAAGAATCCGGATACACAGGATCGGGCTGTGGCTGCGGCTCCGGCTCTGGTTCCGGTGATGGTTCCGGTTCGGGCTCGGGCTCCGGCTCTACGGGATCAACAATAACGCTTGAATCTCCGCCGGGATCAACCTCCTCACCGACTGCCGATACGGAAAAGCTCACAGCAGAAATACTCAAAAGTGCCGTCAGAAAAATTGCGCAAAGCTTTGAATGTTTTTTCATAAAAGCCCCTTTCTTCAGAATAATCTGAAAATGCGTCTGTTGTATGTCCGATATCAATTACTTTGAGCTTTTATCGGATGCCGATGTTGTTGATGCCGCTGTTGTAGGCTCAACCGCAACGAAGAAGAGTTCGGGCTTATACTTGTCAATAACCGAAGTGTTTTCTTCATACTTGAGTTCCTCTGCAAGACTGTCAATGTACTTTGAAAATTCGTCTGACTTCATTGACGCAAGTACACCGGCTCTGTTTGATTCGTTGCCGATATAGCTGTCAACATCCTTGTTGACGTCTTTCTTATAAACGAGATAGTAGATTGCGCTGTCGCCGCTGCCAACCTTGAGAGTTTCAGCCTTGCCTGTTTTAAGCTTGCCGATAGCCTCTTTAAGCTCGTCACCGATTGAGCTCTTGTCGAGAACTTCTACCTTTGAAACAGAAGAATCTGTTCCCGAACCGCTTGACTTCTTGTATGATGCAATAACATCATCAAAAGAACCGCCCTTGTTAAGGTCATTCTTGTAGCCGTTAAGCTGATCCTCAACCTTCTTGATTTCCTTGTCGCTCATTGCAACATTCTTTGATGAACCTGCCTCATCTTTTGTTGATGTATAAAGGTTCACGGGAAGATATGAGTAGTCCGTATAGTTTTCCTTGAAATACTTTGTAAGGTCGGCGTCGGAAACTTCCTTTGAACCGCCCTTGCCGTAAACTGCTTTGAAGAGAGCCTCATACTTTGTGTTGTAGAGAGTTGTGCAGTATGCAAAGCTGTCAAGTGAAACGCCGTACTTTTCATACTGCTTCTTCATCGGCATTACATAACCCTGTGACGCATACGGGCCGACATTCCAGTATGATTCAGCCTGACTTGTTGCGGAGTCAAGAGTTGCCTGACCGATGTTTACATTTTCCTTTTTAAGCTGTTCGTCAACTACGAGGTAGCTAAGGCACATTTTCTTAGCCTGATCTTTAATCCACTCTCTTGCAACCTGCTCGTTGCCGTCATCGTCCTTGATTTTTTCATCAAGCCACTTGTCAGATGTCGAATCATAATCGTCAAGCTTTTTAGCAAATGACTCAGCCTGACTGTAAGCTGCATTGAGTGAGTAGATATAAACGCCGATGGCAAGCTCGTTGTCGCTTGTCTTATACGACCATTCTTTGTTGATTGTTGTGGGTGTACAACCTGCAATTGCAAAAACTGAGAACATCATAACAATTGCAAGTAAAAATGAACCAACCTTGATATTAGGCTTCATAGTTTTTTACCGTCCTTCTGAAAAATTAAATGCAAAGTGTCCTGCAAACACACTTTCACAGGATAATGTACCTTACGATTATACACAAAAAAATCGTCATTGTCTACATTTTTATAAAATTTTGTTGAGAATTTCCACCGAAAAACAGCATTTTTGTACTTTCGGGAGGTTTTTTCTTAACAAATTACGGCTTTATACCGTTAAATTACTGCACACCAAAAATTTTGGTGAGGATTTCAAGTGGAGCGGAGCTGTTTTTGCACTCAACCGCAACGCACGGTTTTGCTCCGGCAACAAGCTTTGCCTTTCCGCCCAAAGCAATGAGCAAGTCGGCAACCTGAGGGGATTTGAGTTCGTTTACAAAGAGCATGAGCGTTGTGCCGTTCTGTCTGATTTCGTAAATACCCATTGAGTAAGCCTTGTTACGCACAAGGGCAATGTCGATAAGTCCGAGAACCGAGTTCGGAATCTTGCCGAATCTGTCCTGCAGCTCGTCAATAACATCGTCTGCGTCCTCGTTACTGCGGATATCGGCAATTCTGCGGTAAACATCAAGACGAAGTGTAAGACTTTCAACATAGCTTTCGGGAATATGAGCGTCAACCGAAATATCAATAAGACAGTCGAGGTCTTTTGTGACATTCTGCTCGCCCTTTTCCTCGCTTACTGCCTCATCAAGAAGCTTGAGGTACATATCGTAACCGACCGATTCCATATGCCCGTGCTGCTGTGCGCCCATAATATTGCCCGCACCTCGCAGTTCAAGGTCACGCATTGCAATGCGGAAGCCGCTGCCGAATTCTGTAAATTCCCTGATTGCGGCAAGCCTTTTCTGCTGAATCTCCGTGAGAACCTTGTTCCGTCTGAAAGTAAAGTAGGCATATGCCCTTCGTGAACTTCTGCCCACACGGCCTCTGAGCTGATGCAACTGTGAAAGTCCCATACAGTCGGCATTTTCTATAATAAGGGTGTTGGCATTCGGCAAATCGACACCAGTTTCGATAATTGTCGTGCAAACAAGCACATCAATCTCCTGTTCAAGCATCTGTCGCCAAACTTCGCTGAGTTCGCCCTCTTTCATTTTGCCGTGACCGATTGCGATTTTTGCCTCGGGAACAGCCTCCTGAATTTTTGCGGCACATGAAGAAATTGTTTCAACATTGTTGTGAAGATAGAACACCTGACCGCCACGGCGGAGCTCACGGCGGATTGCCTCGTTGATAACCGCATCATCGTGTTCAAGCACATAGGTCTGAACAGGCTGACGGTTTGTCGGAGCTTCTTCGATAACGCTCATATCACGCAGACCGCTCATCGCCATATTGAGGGTTCTCGGAATAGGAGTAGCCGAGAGCGTAAGCACATCGACATTTTTGCACAGTTCCTTGAACCTCTCCTTTTGGGCAACACCGAAACGCTGTTCCTCATCTATGATTGCAAGTCCGAGGTCACGGAATTCAACATCCTTCTGCACAAGTCTGTGAGTTCCGACAATCATATCAATTTCTCCTCGCTTTAGCTTTTGGAGAATTTCTTTCTGCTGTTTTGCTGTACGGAATCTTGAAAGCAGTTCCACACGAACGGGATAGCCCTCAAAACGCTTGATTACCGTCTGATAATGCTGCCATGCGAGAATTGTTGTGGGGCAGAGCAATGCGCATTGCTTTGAATCTGCAATACACTTAAAGGCGGCACGGAGTGCAACCTCTGTTTTGCCGAATCCGACATCACCGCAGAGAAGTCTGTCCATCGGCGACGAACGCATCATGTCATGCTTGATTTCCTCACAACAACGCAGCTGGTCGGGAGTTTCGTCATACTCAAAGCTGAGTTCAAAATCTCTCTGCCACTCGTTATCAGCCGAAAAGGCATAGCCCTTGGCTTTCATACGCTGTGAGTAAAGTTCAATAAGCTCCTTGGCAATGTCCTTGACAGAGGTTTTAACCCTTGCCTTTGCCTTTTGCCAGTCGCCCGAACCGAGTCGGTTTAGCTTAACCCTTGAATCCTCTTTCGGACCTATATATTTTGCAACCATATCAAGCTGTGTGACAGGCACATAAAGCACATCGCCCTTTGCGTAGTCAATCTTGATATAGTCCTTTATAACTCCATGAGTATCAATTTTTCTTATACCGCCGAACACACCGATACCGTGAACATTGTGTACAACATAATCACCTGGGGCAAGCTCTGAAAGGCTGTAAATTTCCTGTCCCGTCCTTTTCTTCTTCTTTTTGGACTTTTCGGGACGGTACGAAACCTGACTGTAGGTTATTGCAAAAAACTTTTGTGACGGATACTCAAAGCCCGCACTCAATGCACCCTGCATAACAAGCAGTTCGCCCTTTGAAATCTTATCCGCACCCTCGCTGTAAACAGCGTTTATGCCGTCTGCGTTAAAGGTGTCACAAAGATTTTTGGCGGCTCTTTCTGTTCCTGCAAAGATAACGCCCTTGCTTTCGGGGGTAAAAAGTCCGTCAACATCTTCTTTTAGCTGTTTATACGAACCGCCCCATGCCGAAAGCTGTTTTGTTGAAAAGCTGATGATTTCCGACAGCTTGATAGGCATACTTCCGTGAACAAAGTTTTCAAGCACGATTGTTCCGTGACTTTGCAAAAACTCGGTACATTCGTTGAATGTGAGCGCAAAGCGGTCAAAACCTCTGCAAAGAGTTCCGTCCTCAAAGCCTTGCATAAGGGTTTCATTGCTGATAAAGTCCATTGACTTTCCCCGTTCCTGAATTGCAGTAAATTCGGACGCAAAAATGAGGGTGTTTCTGTCGAGATAATCAAAAAGCGACTCGGGTTTATCGTAAATCTGATTGATAAATTTGTCCGCATTGGCAATCATTGCACCGCTGCGGATAAGCTCTGCCTCTGAAAAAAGTTTTTCCTTGGCTTTGGCGCTGTTCTTGGAACGGAGGAGCTTTGCCTTGTGTTCAATTTTATCTGCAAGGGCGGCTCTGTCCTCAATTACGATTTCGGTTGAGGGTGAAAGCGTAATTTTGTCAGCCTTTTTAAATCTTCTCTGTGTTTCAATGTCAAAATAGCTGAGGTCGGTAATTTCATCGCCCCAAAATTCACATCTCACAGGATAGTCGCTGTCGGGCATAAAGAAGTCGAGAATACCGCCTCTCAGCGAAAACTGACCGCTGCCCTCTACCGCATCAAAGCGTTCGTAGCCGAGCAGAGTAAGCGCCTTTGTCGCCTTTTCAAGCGAGAGCTCCCTGCCCTCTTCAAATTCAATAACCGACTGTTCAAGCACATTTCTCGGAACGGTAAGCTGTGCCGCCGCATCAACACACGCAATTGCAACATCACATTCGTGGTTGAGAAGCTTGAGCAAAACTTTAAGTCTTGCGTGCTCGTACTCGTGCGAACGGCTTTGAAAGTCAAGAAAGTTGAAGTCACGCACTGGATAAACATAGGCACGAAGCCCCATGCACGAAAGGTCGTTGCACAAAGTTTGCGCCTCTTTTTCATCGGAGGCAAGACAAAATGCCGTGACGCCCTTGAGGCGGCACAGCGCATAGATGATATTTGATTTGTTAATTGTTGAAAGTCCCGAAGCACAGACCGTTCTGCCCGGCTTGACATTCTTTTCAAGCGTTTTGAAAACGGGTGACTCTTTGAGGACATCAACAAGAAAGTTGAGATTATTCATTTCTTTGTCCCTTTTCAGTTGAACAAATTCATAGCACGGTCGGTTTTGCCGTCAATAATCAGCTCGATTGCTTTTTCGGCATTGTCAAAAATTTCATCAAGCTTTTTCATTTCATCGGGAGTGAACTTTGAAAGCACCCAGTCGGCAAGGTCCCAGTCGGGATTTGGCTTTGCGCCTATGCCAACCTTGATGCGGGGGAATTTATCGCTTCCGCTGAGATAGATTATACTGCGCATTCCCCTTTGACCGCCGTCACTGCCCTTTGAACGGATACGCATTTTTCCGACATCAAGCGAAATGTCATCAAAAATTACAATGACATTTTCGGGTGGGATTTTGTAGAAGTTCATCGCCTCAACAACTGCCTGACCGCTGTTGTTCATATATGTTGTGGGTTTCATCAGCATAACTTTTGCTCCGTTTACAGTGCAAGTGCCGATAAAGCTTTTGTATTTTATCTTGTTCACATCACAACCGAGCTTGTCGGCAATGCGGTCAATTGCAAGCCAGCCGGCGTTGTGACGAGTGTTTTCGTATTTTCTGTCGGGGTTGCCGAGTCCCACTACAATGTACTCGATTGAACCCGTTGATTTGTTTTTTCCGAACATATCCGTTTTCCTCTTATTTATATTATATGTATTCTGAAATTTAAATTAACCTTTTCCGAAGCTTACAACAACCCAGTCATCGTTGCCGAGATGATAAGGATTTCCGCAATACGGGCAGTTGCGTTCTCTTGTTGCATCAAAGCTTGCGCCGCAGCTTTTACAGGTTACTTTTTTCATTGTGAAAACTCCGTCATCCATGGCGTTCACACTTCTGCAAACGGTAAGTCTGAACTTTTCGTTTTTAACCCTAAATGAAGAATTTTTGTTTTTCACGGTCGTTGCGTAAACGGTCATATCAACATAGCAACAGCCGTTTGTGACATTGAATGAATTAAGCTTTGACACTCCTCTGTACTTGATGTCAACAATATCTCCGAAAGGATTTTTCATCGGATTGCCCTCATAGACTGCGAGGTTTGTGTAATCATCGCTGAAAATCATAATCTTGAGCAAAGCAAGCACCTTGCCGATAAAGTATTCATATGAGAAGTTGGGATTAACCTCTTTCATAAGCCACGGAAGTCTTTTCTGACAATTGAAGTGCGGACCTATCATAGGAATGCTCTTTGCCGCACCGACAAAAAGTCCGAAAAGCGTTTTTAATGCCCATGCAAGGTACCCCGCCAAAAGTCCGCCGAGCAGTACGGGGATTGCTCTTACGCCGATTTCATAGACCATATTTGCGGTTGCGGGATCAAAAGTTCCGTCCTTTACAACCACCCATACCGTAAATGCCGCAACGGCGACAATTCCGCCGAGAAGGTACGGAGCAAGCACTTTTTTCGTTGACTTGTTCGCAAGCGAATAGGTTTTTACAAAGTAGAAGTTTGTAACCTTCGGGAACAAATCGTCCATAATAAAGCGAGTTTTGCAGTTTTTACAACCGTTGAGAAGCTCTCTTACACTGCTTACCGCACCACAGTTCGGACACGAACACGCAACCTCGGAATTTTGGTTTTCAAGCCTTGTAATCATTGTGTAAAAGAAAAATCTGTCCTTGATTTTTTTCTTTTTCTTTCCGTCTTTAAAGTATTTCTCCGTAACCTCATATGTCTTTGACGCAATGTTACTCTTACATTCGCCCATATCGTAGGCAGTACAAGCATTTATGGGGACTTCATTCTTCACCGTTTCCTTATCGGTAAAAGCGGTCTGAATCTTTACACCCTTTTCGTCAAGTCTTTTCTTCTGTAGGTCAAGCGCAAAGTCGAGGTCGATTGACGCAATATCCGGATTTTTGCCCTCATTGCACCACAATTCGTACTCATCGACAAAGCTGTTCATTATTTTGTTATCTGAATCGGAGCCGTAAACTATACCAAACAAAATTAAATCACCCTCACATATTGTACCGTTTTATTCCTGAAAAATTTGCAGTAAAACAGCGAAATGGCGGGTTAGTTAAAACCCGCCTGTTTAATTACATAATTAAATTGTTCGCCTATCAACCGAAAGCGGCTGTGAACGGCTTGTCGTTGTAGATTCTTGCGATAGCCTCTGCAAATGTAGGAGCAACAGGAAGAATTGTGAACTTGTCAATCATCTTTTCCTTCGGAACAGGAATTGTGTCAAGAAGAACAACTTCTTTGATTGCACTGTTCTGAATTCTCTCGATTGCAGGACCGGAAAGAACTGCGTGAGTAGCGCAAGCGTAAACCTCTGTTGCACCGCCCTTTTCAACAATAGCGTTAGCGGCATTGCAGAGAGTACCTGCTGTGTCGATCATATCGTCAACAAGGATAACTTTCTTACCCTTTGCGTCACCGATGATGTTCATAACTTCACAAACATTAGCCTTTGGTCTTCTCTTGTCGATAATAGCAAGACCTGTGCCGATTTTTGATGCAAAGTTTCTTGAACGGGTTACAGAACCGAGGTCGGGAGAAACAACGATATAATCATCATTGTTGCCGCCGATTTTCTCTCTCATATGGTTTGCGAGAAGTGATGCGCCCTGAAGATGGTCAACAGGAATGTTGAAGAAGCCCTGAATCTGATTTGCGTGAAGATCCATTGTAAGCACACGGTCAGCACCTGCACAGGTGATGATGTCTGCACAAAGCTTAGCCGAGATCGGATCTCTTGCCTTAGCTTTTCTGTCCTGTCTTGCATAGCCGAAGTATGGCATAACAACTGTGATTCTTGCAGCAGATGCACGCTTCATGGCATCAATCATTATGAGCATTTCCATAAGATTGTCGTTGACGGGAGCACAGGTTGACTGAACAATAAAGCAGTCGCTGCCACGAACAGATTCGTGAAGAGAAACAGAGATTTCGCCGTCTGAGAACTGTGTACAGTCACTCTTACCAAGCGGCAGACCGAGACAGCCTGCAATTCCCTGAGCTACATCAACATTTGAACTGCCGGTGAAAATTTTAATGTCCTTACCGTGAAAATTCATTGCAATAACTCCTTTGAATTTTAATGTGTGTAGTATATGTTTATCAATGATTAACCGAGCAATTAACAGCTGTAACCCTTTGCTCTTGCAATTTCGTTAAGCTGTTCAAGCTGAGCCGGATCATTTGCACCCAGAACCGTATCGCTGCACTGAGCCGTGAATGCTCCGACCTTTCTTCCGTCCTCAAGCAAAAGCTTGATTGCATCGGGAAGATAATATTCCTTTGCGCTGTTATCCGACTTGATTCTGTCGAGAACCGAAAGAAGAAGCTGACAATCAAACCAGAAACCGCCCGAGTTTACTTCATTTATTTTGAGAGTTTCCTCATCAGCGTCTTTCTGCTCAACAATTGCACGCAGATTTCCGTTTTCGTCACGGACAATTCTGCCGTAACCTGTCGGATCGTCAACCTTTGCGGAAATAACCGTTGCGGCACAACCGTTCTCAATATGAGCCTTTAAAGAATCCTCAATAGTCTTGCTGTCCATAAACGGAGCGTCGCCGTTGAGAATAACAACATTGCCGCTGTGCTTTTTAAGGAAATCCTTTGCCATCATCACAGCGTGACCTGTTCCGAGTCTTTCAGCCTGAAACACGCTTTCAACGGAAAAATCGAGGGTTGAAAGATACTCTTCGACACACTCTTTTTTAAAGCCCTTGACAACACAGATGTCGTCAATACCGGCTTTCCTTAAAGCCGACATAACCCAGCAGAGCATCGGTCTGCCGAGCACCTCCGACAATGTTTTCGGTTTGTCGGATTTCATTCTTTTGCCCTCGCCGCCTGCGAGGATAACGGCACAATTCTTCATTTTTTCTCCTTTTATCTGTGACAAAACAACAAAGATGCAGACAGTCCTGTCACAAGGCACTCGTTCATACCATAATATTATCTCACAAAAATCACAAATTTCAAGAGAAAATTACAAAAATCGGGCAAAAAAAGGCATTTTAAACGATTTATACAATATTGTCGAAAATAAAACCTGTTTTTTATAAGAAAAAAGTTTGAAAAAAATATAGCTATTTTGACCAAAGTTTGTTATAATATTCGATAGGCTTATACAAGCAGGCAGGTTTTACCAAGGGGTAAGTCTGCCACAGCCGTATATCTTAATTTATTTTTAGGAGGATTACCAGTTATGGCAAACAAATGGGTTTACCTTTTTACAGAAGGTAATGCTAACATGCGTGAGCTCCTCGGCGGTAAGGGTGCCAACCTTGCAGAAATGACAGGTCTTGGACTTCCTGTACCACAGGGCTTCACAATTACAACAGAAGCTTGTACTCAGTATTATGAGGACGGCAGAGAAATCAACGCTGAAATTCAGGGTCAGATTAACGAGTACATCGAGAAGATGGAAGAGATCACAGGCAAGAAGTTCGGCGACAAGGAGAACCCCCTCCTCGTTTCAGTTCGTTCAGGTGCTCGTGCTTCAATGCCGGGTATGATGGATACAATCCTTAACCTCGGTCTTAACGAAGATGTTGTTGAAGTTATCGCTAAGAAGTCAAACAACCCTCGTTGGGCTTGGGACTGCTACAGAAGATTCATTCAGATGTATTCCGATGTAGTTATGGAAGTAGGTAAGAAATATTTTGAAGAGCTCATCGACAAGATGAAGGCTGAGAGAGGCGTTACTTATGACGTAGAGCTTACAGCTGACGATCTTAAGGAGCTTGCAGGCCAGTTTAAGGCTGAATACAAAGAGAAAATCGGTCAGGACTTCCCTGACGATCCTAAGGAACAGCTCATGGGCGCAGTTAAGGCTGTATTCCGTTCATGGGACAACCCTCGTGCAAACGTTTACCGTCGTGACAACGATATCCCTTATTCATGGGGTACTGCCGTTAACGTACAGTCAATGGCATTCGGTAACATGGGTGACGATTGCGGTACAGGTGTTGCATTTACAAGAGATCCTGCTACAGGTGAGAAGAAGCTCATGGGTGAGTTCCTCATCAACGCACAGGGCGAAGACGTAGTTGCAGGTGTTCGTACTCCTATGCCAATCGCTAAGATGGCTGAAGAGTTCCCGGAAGCTTTCGAGCAGTTCCAGAATGTTTGTCAGACACTCGAAAACCACTACAGAGATATGCAGGACATGGAGTTCACTGTTGAAAACAAGAAGCTCTATATGCTCCAGACAAGAAACGGTAAGAGAACAGCTCAGGCTGCTCTTAAAATTGCTTGTGACCTCGTTGACGAGGGCATGAGAACAGAAGAAGAAGCTGTTGCAATGATCGATCCTCGTAACCTTGACACACTTCTTCACCCACAGTTCGATGCTGCTGCTCTTAAGGCTGCTACACCAATCGGTAAGGGCCTCGGCGCTTCTCCCGGTGCTGCTTGCGGTAAGATCGTATTCACAGCCGAAGATGCTGAAAACTGGAACGCTAAGGGCGAAAAGGTTGTTCTCGTTCGTCTTGAAACTTCACCTGAGGACATCACAGGTATGAAGGCTTCACAGGGTATCCTCACAGTTCGCGGCGGTATGACATCACACGCTGCCGTTGTTGCTCGTGGTATGGGTACATGCTGTGTATCTGGTTGCGGCGACATCGCAATGGACGAGGCTAACAAGAAGTTCACACTCGCTGGCAAGGAATTCCACGAGGGTGACTACATTTCAATCGACGGTTCTACAGGTAACATCTACGACGGCGTTATCCCAACAGTTGACGCTACAATCGCAGGTGAGTTCGGCAGAATCATGGCTTGGGCTGACAAGTACAGAACTCTTAAGGTTAGAACAAACGCTGATACACCTGCTGACGCTAAGAAGGCTCGTGAGCTCGGTGCTGAAGGTATCGGTCTTTGCCGTACAGAGCATATGTTCTTTGAAGAGGACAGAATCGCTGCATTCAGAGAGATGATCTGCTCAGATACAGTTGAAGAAAGAGAAGCTGCTCTTGACAAGATTCTTCCTTATCAGCAGGGCGACTTTGAGGCTCTTTATGAGGCACTCGAAGGCAATCCTGTAACAATCAGATTCCTTGATCCGCCGCTTCACGAGTTCGTTCCTACAGAGGAAGCTGACATCGAGAAGCTCGCAGCTGCTCAGGGTAAGAGCGTTGAAGACATTAAGACAATCATCGCTTCACTCCACGAGTTCAACCCAATGATGGGTCACCGTGGTTGCCGTCTTGCAGTAACATATCCTGAAATTGCAAAGATGCAGACAAAGGCAGTTATCCGTGCTGCTATCAATGTTCAGAAGGCACACGCAGACTGGACAGTTGAGCCTGAAATCATGATTCCGCTCGTATGCGATGTTAAGGAACTCAAGTTCGTTAAGAAGGTTGTTGTTGAAACAGCTGACGCTGAAATCGCTGCTGCAGGCATCGACCTCAAGTACGAAGTTGGTACAATGATTGAAATCCCAAGAGCTGCTCTTACAGCTGATGAGATTGCTAAGGAAGCTGACTTCTTCTGCTTCGGTACTAACGACCTTACACAGATGACATACGGCTTCTCAAGAGATGACGCAGGTAAGTTCCTCAACGCTTACTATGATGCTAAGATCTTCGAGAACGATCCGTTCGCTAAGCTTGACCAGACAGGCGTTGGCAAGCTCATGGAAACAGCTATCAAACTCGGTAAGCCTGTAAACAACAAGCTCCATGTTGGTATCTGCGGTGAGCACGGCGGCGATCCTTCTTCTGTTGAGTTCTGCCACAAGATCGGTCTTGACTATGTATCATGTTCACCGTTCCGTGTTCCGATTGCTCGTCTTGCTGCTGCTCAGGCTGCTATCGCAAACAAGTAATTTCCACACAGGATGTACTGACAGGTAACTTAATACAAGTTTATTCCTGATATAAATTTGACCTTGCAGATTTTACTCTGCAAGGGCTTTTTTATCCGCAAAACAGAGGAAAAGCCTTGTAAAATCAGCATTTTTGTAAATAAAACAAGACTTTTATTTACACAGTTTTGTGCGGCGGTATTGATATAAAAATTCGCATCGTGGTTGATAAATCCCTTCGCACAATTACAAATCGCTATACAATGGGATTTTCCGATAACCTTTGAGATGGCAAGTGCCTACCAAAAGGCAAACGGCAAGTATTTAAGGCAAAATCAATGGGAAGACATCACAAGCGATGAAAAAAGTCAAGACCTTTTTTTGAAAATATTTATCTTGACAACGAAATTACGGTGAATGTTATTGACGATGGCGTATTGCTCCGTTGAGAAAACCGAAGGCTACACAGCCGAGGTCAATCACGATTTTTATGGGAGGGAGTAATCCTCCGTCCTTTACTTATTCGGGGGTATATGATACAATATAGGGAAGGTTGAACAGACCGATAAATCGGCGTTTGAAAAGTTCTTGAACTCAACACAAATTGTCATTTGTGTTGTTCAGTTGGTGTTTTAAGCCATGTATAATAAAATCATCAGATATGACAGGTGCGCACTGTCGCTGAATAAAAATTTATTATACGGAGGTTCAACCATGAACACAGACAAGATTTTTGCAGAATCAATCGCAAACGAATATGCACCCAAGGACACATCAAAGGTTATGGCACTTAGAAAGTTAGATGCAAGGGCAAAGCTCCCGGCTGCCATATTCACATATTCTTTCGGCATAATAATGTCGCTCGTGCTTGGCATCGGAATGTGCCTTGCTATGGGGGTAATCGGTGGAAGCACAACACTTTCAATGGTCGCAGGTATCATTATTGGCACAGTCGGTATCATCGGTGTGAGCGTAAACTATCCAATCTATAAGAAATTGCTTGCATCCGGAAAGAAAAAATACGCTTTTGAGATTATGACACTTGCAAAAGAAATCAGCGAATCAGACAAATAAAAACAAAGGGGGCGGTATTGAATGAATAAGTCGGAAAGCAAGTATTTTAATACTGCCCTTCTTATGGACGAGGCGTTGATACGGTTGCTTGAAGTCAAGGACTACGAATATATCACCGTTAAAGAAATCTGCGAAAAAGCAGGTGTCAACAGGTCAACCTTTTATCTTCACTATGAAACGGTAAACGATTTACTGTCGGAATGTCTTGAAAATATCAAAAAGCGTTTTTTGGATTCGTTTGCAAAGAAGCCTAACGATTTTATCGGCAGTATCGGAACCGTACCGCTTGATGATCTTGTCCTTATTAGTTCCGATTATTTAAGACCGTATCTGACTTTTTTCAAAGAGAATCAATCTCTGTTCAGGGCGGTATATAAGAACCCATCTTGTATGCAGACAGAGGCGCAATACAACGGTATATCGGACTTTTTTCTCCGACCGATTATGAAGCGTTTTCACATTCCTGAAACTGAGCAAAAATACTGGATTGCATTTTTCGTGAACGGCTCAATGGCTATCGTCCGCGAATGGATCAACGGCGGATGTAGAGAGTCGGTTGAGGAAATTGAAACGGTTATGCTTCACTGTATCCGACCGAACAACAAAAGCGGAGAGTTGCAATGAAGCAACGAATCAAGGACTTTCAGAAAACATGGAAAAGCGACTACTATTTTAGCACGGTGTTTTCGTCCGCAATTTCAACTTTAATCAGCATTGTGTTTGCGCTTTATAACGGTGCTCTCGAAATTGTATATCAATCGTGGTGGCACGGGTTAATCTGTGTTTACTATCTGCTTCTTGCTACAATTCGGGCGATTCTGATAGGAACAAGACGAAAGAATAAAAAAATAATACGCATGATAACATATCTGCTATTGCTGGTTATGGATGTTTCTTTGATAGGTCCGATTTATGTTATGGTGAGCGGCGAGCGAAGCTATACCTATGGTCTGATACCCGCAATTGCTATGGCGACTTATACAACATATCGCATCACAATGAGCATCGTTCATTTCCGTAAATCAAGAAAAAAGGACAACTCTCTGCTTTTCGAACTCCGAATGATCAATATGACGGACGCACTTGTTGCCGTTTTATCCTTGCAAAATGCTTTAATCATTGCAAATGGCGGGATGAACGAAGGAATGCGTACGCTTACTGCATGGACAAGCGGCGGAATATATCTTGTAATCGTGCTTATTACAATCATGTCTTTCATAAAAGCGCAAAGGTCTTGATAAATTCCAGTTTAGCGAACAGTTAAAAAAGAATATTTTACATAGCAGTCAAGTAAAAAACACTTGGCTGCTTTTTTTATTGTTTTTGCAAAATCTATTGATTTTACATTTGTTCTTGGGTACAATAATGCCAAATCACGATTTAGTAAATCAAGATTAGATAGCGTAAGAGGTGTATACATAATCGGAGGATTTTAATATGTCAGAAAATACAATCGCAAAGGTACTTAAAGGAATTGGAATCGGTACTGTTGCCATTGGGGTTGTAGTTTTATAGATTATCCTGCCAATATTTCAATTCTTTTCTCAATAAGCGACACAAGCATCTTTTTCATATCATCATTATACCCGATAGGGATTGTTTTATCCGCTAAATTCATCATTTATACCCGATAAGGTATAATAATAGGAAAAATATAATTAAGCCTAAGCGTTTGCAGAGTGCTTTTTATAAGAATTTATATTCACACAAAAAATGACAAGCTGAGATTTTTCAACTTGTCATTTTTATTTTTGGTCATGGTTATTTAATTATTTGAATGGTTTTGCAAAGCTGCAAAATTTATTAACATAGCTTGATTAAAATTTTAATCAGGATTTTATGCATTTACATAAGAAATTATCACATTAATATGTAACGGAAAATCTGCTTTCACACGCTTTTCTATGAGCTTCTTCTCTGCGTCTGTTTTTGTATCCGAAATTTTAATGTCCACACGGTTTCTTGTGGGAGCTTCAGCAATTGTAAAATTTTCCACACCGTAACCTCTGACAATTCTTTTGAAATCGTCGGGAGTGCATTTTCCGCCGACCTTCTGCTCAGATATTTTAAGCATTTCCCTTCGTTTTTCAAGCGGATAATCGGCATTGATTTTACCGACAAATCTTTCCCTTTCGGTAATTCCGCAGTTTTCCGCTGTGTCAATAAACAACTCCCGTTCCATAGTTTCAAGCATATCAAATTCCGTGTTCAAACCCTCTGCATATGCCAAAAGTTCCGCTCTGATATTTGATTTTGCCGTAACTTTGTAAAGCCCCGTACTTTCTAATTTGGTTTTCATCGAATCAAAGCTGTTCATCACTTCACCCCAATCGTAACTGTACCAACGGTAAAGCATTGCGACTTTGCCACCGTCACATCCTGCATATCCGTGTTCCAGTTGTAGTTGGTTATACAACCCGTGTCAATCAGTCTTGCACCGAGTTCCGACAATCTGAAAGTTCCGCCGATAGGGATTGAATTCACATATTCCGCAAAGGCATTTTTGAGCAACTCCTTGACTTCACCTGAAGAATATCCGTCCTCCGCATAGGCAACAACACTCATATTGCAGGCGGTACGCTGGGCATTCGCCACAATAACATCAACATTAAGCTCTCTCTGCTTTTCCAAAAGCGACTGAACCTTTGCAACAACATTCGTACCCAATGATGCATCCGCACCCGTAACATAAACATTAACCGTACCTACGCCCCTCGCTTTGCCGACGGCACTCGCCTTTGCAACACCGTCAACCGTGAGTGCAAGCTGTTCGTAATATGCCGCATTCGTGCCGTTGGAGGTGTTTATATATGTATCTCTTATGCGTTTGCGAAGTTCATCGTCCGTTTCGGCATCGCAACCGCCTGTAAATTTCTCACGGTTTGTAACCGTTTCAATCTCTGTAGGCACACTCACGGGAACAACCGCACAACCAAGCCCGATATTACCGTTACTTCCCGCCTGTTCAGCCTCGGCATAAACACTCACAAGCGTGTTGCCGGCACTGATTTCTTCATCCTCGGTCGTAACAAATCGTACCGGCACAAGGTCAGCCGTAGCCACAACACACCCCTTTGGAATTACAATATCGTGACTGCACGGCTGAGAAATATTGAAGGTAATTTCGCCCGTTGACTTCATCGCCTTTTTGCGTTCAATACCTCTCTGCGATGCGAGTTTGTCAAGGCATTCACCGCTTGCGCTCACTGCAAACATCTGTCTTTTCCACCATTCAAGATTCGTCTGCAGCTTAAAAATCTCACCTGCAAGCACCTTGAGCCTGATTGCAATGTCGCTCACCTCGTTAAAGCTGTCACCCGTTTCATGCTCATAGGCATTCTTCATCCTGCCGTAAATTTCATCATAAGTTTCCATTTATCTGCACCTTCCTTGTAATATCGTCAACCGTAAGTTCAATCGTAATCTGTCTGCCAACCGACTTAACGCTTGCATAGGTATTTTTCATTTTTGCAAGCGATTCATTGGCAAGCAGTTCAGTCTGCTTTGCCGAGAGTGTTTTGTCCTGCAAAAGCACCTTTGAACCTAAATTTCTGTCATAGATAAATCCGCCGAGTTTTGCCGAAATGCAAAGCACAGCCTGTTGGAATTTTGCGTCAGTCCCCTCAAGCAATACCGTATTGCCCGAAGAGCCGATAACGATATCACCGTTTTTAATCATCGTATCCCTCATACTACACCGCCTTGCCGTTGATAAGAACCCTGCCGTCATTTTTCAGCACAAGACTCGCTCCGCCCTTTGACGAGAGCATAACCTCGCCCTCATCAAGTTCAACATTTTTCGCAAGCACGCCAAGGCTCACTTCACCGTTAGCAAGCGGCAAAACAACCGCCGACTCTCCCACGGGAACAACGCTTGCAAAGCCATACGGCACGCAACATTTTATCCCCCTGTGTTCTTCTGAGGAATCCACCGAAACCGTGTTTCCCGAACTTTTCACACCGCCCTTTTCGGCTTTCGGGGCAGTAATCGAATTTTTAGTTATGTAATTCATCAGCCACATCGCCGTTCTCCTTTCCAAGCACAACCGTTGTGCTTTCACCGTTTTTCCCAAGTGAATATTTTATGCTTTTCACAATCAAGCCCTCTCTTTTTCCGATGAGAGAGTCATCAATCACAGCCCTTCTGCCGACAACTCCGCACAGACATTCTGCACATTCAAGCATTACTTCAAAGCTCTGCCTGTTGCCGTTTTCAATCATTCTGTCGGCTGTTTTTACCGCATTGTTGTCGAGAAAAGCGTTTACATATCTCACCCTTTTAATCCTGTCGGCAACGCATTTGTTGCTTATAACGCTCTTGTAACCGCCGTATTCCTCGGTGCGTAGTTTGATTTGCGAAATAACCTTGCACGGCTTTATGTACTCACGGAGAGATGTGTAGCCTACTCCGTTTCTGCCGAACACAATCGGCTTTGCACCGCCGTAAGTTCCGCACATCAAAGCAAATCCCGCACCCGTAATTCTCGGACTTTTGCCGTATCTGCCGTTGCAGAATTTTTCAAGCACCTGCCACTCGGTCATGCCCTTTTCAATTTTGATTGTGCCCATAAACGGATGTTCGTCACCGTCATATCCGACAATTCCGAACGGCTTTAAATGCCTTTCAAAAATGAACTTTGCCGCCGGGTTCACATATGTAACAGGCTCTGCCTCATTGTCGAGAAGCCTTCCGGCAAGACTTCTTGCACTCAGCCTTACAATCGCACCGTCGGTTCTCACAATGCTGACAATCTCGTCAGCCTGTCCCACAAACACAAGCGACTTGCCGTCATAAGCCTCAAGCATATCGGCATTTCCGAACTTCTCGTCATACGGCACAGTCATCACAAGCTCATCGGCAGGCACATCGACATCTGCCGAAATTTCTGCCGTGAGAACATTTTTAATTTCACACCTTTTGCCGTTTTTATCAGTAAAAAAGTAAGTCAGCACAGCTTAACCCTCCTTGTTCCGAGGTTTTCATCGGGGAACTTAACATCGGGATTCAGCCGCACAAGCTCGTCAATTTTCACCCCTGTTTTGTATGCAATGTCCCACAGGGTTTGTCCGTTTTCACAGTCAAAATATGTAATTACCGTTTTCTGCTTTTTCTCCATAACCTCACGGAACACAAAGCTGTATTCAAGCACATTCGGCTTTGGCTCGCCCTTTATTTCAAGCTTTTCAAACACAGCATGAATGCTCGGCAGGTTTGGCACGGAGAGCACTTCTTTTCCGCTGTTTCTGAACACCTCAAACAGCCTTTCAAACTGTTCTGCACAATCCTCGCCGTACAGCTGTCCCGAACCGCTGATTTTCATATTCTTCCGCCCCATATCCTGAACGGAAGATTCGCCGAACGGACTTTTCATTTCTGCAACGCTCCTGTCACATTCAAAGCTGATATTCTGCGGATTGTGATGCCACACATATTCACCGAATTTCATCGGCACCGGTTTCATAGGCTTTTCGCCTCCTCTTCTTCGTCAAGTCTGCGACTGTAACGACGGCTTTCCCTTTCAAGGAATTCACCGAACATTTCGGTATCTTTACCGCCGTTCTCAGACTCCGCAAGCCTGTAAAGTTCGTCTGAATTTTTATCATTCATATAATTTTCCTCTCGTCGGCACTGATTTTCACGGTTGCAAGAATACTTCCGCTGCCCTGAGTAACGCTTGAAAATTCAAGCACTTTGCAATCCGTGTAAATGATTTTCTTCTTTGCAAGGTCAAGTTCAAGACTCTTAAAGCTGTCACGCTCCAAAAACGGAGTTTTATCCGTAATCTTCATCACAAAGGTAAGTTCCCATTCATTTGAAACAATCCTTTCAACGGGCTTGTCATTGAAAAATTCCTTGATTTCCGTGAAGGAGTTCTTTCTTGTACAGGTTGCCTTTTCAACGCCGCCGAGAATTTTCCCCTCACATTTCAACACGGCATTTCCGCAATTTTCAAATTCAAAGCCGTCCATTTAAACCTCCTCGCAAAGACAGAATTCCATATTAAAACTCACCGTTCTGTAAATTGCGTTCATATCGGGATCAAATTCAATTGACGCCGCCTCGCTGTGGGTAATCGTCTTTTCCGCATCGGCAGTTTTAAGTCCGAGAAGAATTTCACTTACCACTTCCGAAAGACCGCTTCCGTTCTCGGTTGCAGGAGCATACACCCTGATTTCAACTCCTGCATTGTAGCTTTCACCCTTGATAGACGGCGAAAGGTATCCGCCGATATAACTTTTCTCCGTTGACATATCTCTCACCGACACAACGGCAATCATTCCGTTCACGGGTGACGGTGCTTCATCAGAGCCGTATTCTCTTATAAATCTGACATTTTTCAAAGCCTCATTTAACTTTAATCCTGCAATAATACGGTCAACCTGTTTCTCAATTCGATTCAAAATCATCCCTCGTTTCTTCTCTGTATGCACACAGAACAGCCCTTACATAAATCGGATTGTCCTTCACATAATATTTTTCGCACCTTTTAACAGTATATTTACCGTTTTCACTTTCTATTACGCTTTTTTCCGAATCAAGCAGAACATCGGGCGGTGCAATAAATAAAAACAGCTTCGTTTTTCTCATACCCAGTTTATGCCGTACACTGTCATAATTCTGATTGCTGTTGTATCTCAAAGGTGAAATAAAGGCCTTTGTCCTAACCGATTTACCGCCGTTTTTAACGGTAACATCACAGCCGTATCTGTTTAATATTTTCCCGATAGACGGTGAAATATTCATCATATCACCCCAAGCAAAAATTTTTCTCTGCCGATAAGGTCCTGTGACTTGTCGGCATATTCCCTCCACAGCTTTTCGGCACGGCTTTCGCCGTCCGCAGATGATGAAATTTTCAAATCACCTGCGGAAAAAGAAGAAATGCTGTCATCATTGCAAAGGGAATACAACTTAAAAGCGTAAACAGCACACAGGTTTTCAAGTCTTAATTCGTCATCTTCCGAAAGATTTTCCTTCGTAACAATCGAATTAACATACACCACGGAATCGTCAATAATGCTTTTCCATTTGTATGCTTCAGCACTGTCAATACCGCTGTATAATGCAAAACGCTTTGTAATGTTTGCAATGTTCAAGGCAATCCCTCCTTAACAGCTCATCACCTTTGACGCCTCTGTAAAGATTTTTGAAAAACCGGCGGTACAGGTAACTGCGGCTCTTTCAAGCTGACGGTCAATAAGCTTGTCGTAATCTGTAACAACACCGCCTGCCTGAACCATTTCAAGCGCACAGTTTTTGTCAAGACCGATAATCTTACCGCCCTCAAGCTCGGGAGTGTGAAGAAGGCTTGCACCGAGAGGTGTAATCATTCTGCCCGTAGCCTGAAAATCAAGACCTGCGTTTGAATCCTGAAGCTGAGAAAGCGAAAGAATCTTCTGCATTTCGGGGGTTGACGCAAGAATTGTGTTGAGTTCATACGGAGCAAGCTCTGTCCAAAGCTTTAAAAGGTCCTCATATGTAACCTTGCCGCCTGTTGCAACATTAAGTGTGCCGGCGGGATTTTCATTGCCGTCACCGTTCACAAGCACATCAATCGCATCTTTAAGCTGTGCTCTTGCAATATATGCGCCAATCTGATTGAGTGTTACGGTAAAGAGGTCAAGACGCTGAAAGCGAAGTGCCTCATATGATGCAACAAGCATTCTGCCGCGCTTGTGAAGCTTAACAAGGTTTTCTCTTGTCTTAACCTCAGTCTGCGGAATCTTTGCACCCTCGCCGACGAGTTTAAGACTCTTGTCATCCTCACTCGGAACAGATGCAATACTGCGGTAATCCATACCCTCAATGTCTGTCACGGTTGCCACAAGATTTGGGAGAATATCCGCTCTCTCCATGCCCTGCATAACGGCTCTGCTCACATATTCGGGGAAAAGTGCAGCAGAGTTTGAACTCTGAAAAAACTTTTCAACACAGTCGCTGTTTCTGCCCTTAACCTTAATGTCAAAGCGTTTGAGCTGACGGGAAAATGCGTCAAGCCCCTCAAGTGCAGTACCTCTGTAATTTTCTGACGGATCAAGCTTTTCAAGTGCGCCCGAAATTCCGCCCTTTGTCTGATACATACCCTTTTCAATTGTAATATTTTCAAAATTTGCCATAATATCTTCCTCCCCTTATCAAAGAATAAATCCGACTGATGTGTCTGTTGAGTCAAGCACAAGGTACTCTCTGCCGGTTGTTGTAACCGACACGCCGCCGACTGCCGTTGCAGAAAGCTTTTTGTAGCCGACGGCGATTTTCTTGTCGCTCTTAACCTTTACATAGCCCGAAAGCTGAACAACCGCATAACCGCCTCTTACGCTTACGCACACACCGCAAAAGTTCTCGCTTGCGTCACATTTTGCAACAGTGCCGTTGTCCTTCATCTTAACAGGCACGCCTGCCTCCGTAATTGTTTTGTCTGCAATAAATGTTGCGGCATTTTCGCCGAATCCGTTAAAATTTACATTCATAATCATACCTCCGTTAAATACTGAACTGACCGTTTTCCACGGTGTTATTTCTCTTGTCCTGCTTGCAGTAAAGCTGCGGAACAGGCTCAAAAGCTGCTTTCTTTTTCTTTTCAAATGCTGACTTAAATTCTCTGAGCTGTTCAATTGTCATGCTCTTTGCAACGCTCTCCATCGTTTCGCCCGAAATGTCAGGCTGAACAAAAGCGGCAAGTCCCACAACATCACGAGTAAGGCTTTCACGGTACAGCACACCGTCCTTAGCCGACTTTTTAAGCCCGTCAATATATTCGCACAGCTTTCTGCTGTCGCTCTCATCAAGTGCAAAAGCCTTTTTGTTTTCAATGGCTTTAAGAATTTTCTCCATATCATTTTCCTTTCCAAAAATTTTGTGACCTTTCGTAATGCCTGCCCTCTTTTGTGACGGCACGGCAACAAAGCTCCATTCGTATGCGTCATACGGGTTCACAAGTTCACCGCAACAAAGCTTTGAGCCATAAACCTCGCCCTTTTTGTGAGTACACATCGAGATGTCCTCACCGCACACATTGCACACAACCCTGCCAACGGCACAGCCAACGCTTACTTCCTTGATAATTCCGCTGTCAATCGCAAGAATAATATCCCTGTTGCTCTCACAAACGGGAAGATATGCCCTTGCCTTGAGCCTGTAGTAATCGTCACCCAAAGCCGTTTTCTGACCGTCAATTTTCTCAACCTTACAGCTGAAAATTCTTGCCGTCTGATTTTTGGCACTTGGATTGTGGTCAATAATTCCCGTCTTGCCGACAAAAAGCTTTTCAAGCTCATAAAGCGAATCTGTTGTAAAGCGTTCGCCGTCACGGTCAACATCGTTGTCACACAGCACAACCGAAAACGCATACACCTCATTTTTTGCAAGATTTCGCCTTGTAAAGCGGTTAATCAGTTCGAGTTCATCATCACCGACAGTCTGATTTTCACCGTCAACAACGCCCGAAACACCGCTTTTAATCAGTTTGTTATCCTTCATTCTGCACCTCCGCTCCAATCTGTCTTTCAATGTTCATCGCATTTGCATTGTTAAGTCTTGCCTGAGAAAGCTCAACCGCATCCTGAAGATTAATCTTGTCCCACTCAATCTTAAAGCTGTCGTTATAACCGCACATTTTAAGATGAGCCGACACAATTTTTGTAATCACGGGTTCAAGCACGGTGCGGTAGTAAGCAAGCTCGCTTGTGAGGATATCCGCCTGCTGTTCGCTCATTCTCTCCGTACTCGACCACGAAATGCCGAGCAAAAACGGCGGAATACCAAGCTTTGCGATAATCTGTTCAAGAATATGCCTTACGGGAATGTCGCAGTCGGGCATATCGCTTTCAGCACCGATAACCTTAATGCTGACATCGCCGACCGACACAAAATCACACACGCTGTCGCTTCTCATCGCCTTTTTCCACTCATCGGCAACCGCCTGTGCATTTTCTCTGCTCACAGCCGAACCGTTTGAATCGGGATTGAGAGTAACCGCAAAACGGATATCGCCAACCCTCTCCCAGTTTGTTTTTACCGACTCAAAAATCCTCAAAAGTATTGAGCTGACAAACGGCAGACCGCTGAGTATGGAAGTACCGCACACAGTACCCGGCTTTGGATTAAGCAGGGTTGCAAAAATCCTTTCGGGATGCTTAGGTTCTTCGGCTGTACCGTTGCCGAGTGTGTAAACCGCAAGCTTCAGCGGAGAAGAATCCGCTCTGATTTCAACATCATCAAGGCTTGCATTGTACAATGCGCAAATCCCTTCACCGCCACTATCGGGAACAATCTCACCGACCGCCTGTCCGTAGGTGAGAAGCGAATCAAGATAGCAAAGTACAAAACTTTCAAGTCCCATCATTTCACCGTTTGTGCGGACATTTTTAACAAAGCTGTCGGCAATCCTCTGACTTTCAGCCGATGAAGTCACAATTTTGAATCCGCCGATAAGTCTGATAATTTTGCAGAGTGCCGCATCAATAATCGGCACAGACTCACGCAAAGTTGTGTACAGCTGCCTTTCCGTTCTTGTCTGAACGGCAAATCGTGAGAAAATCGGCGAATTACTTCTCGTTTCTCTCAAAACGGTCTGCACCGTCTTTATACTCTCGGTCTTTTTATTTTTTCTGCCAAGCCTCAAGCTGTTTCCTCCTGTCTTTTGGTTGCAACGGCAAAGAATCCGTCACAACCGTAAATTTTCGTAGCGACAAAATATCTTATGTCGTCCATTGCATGATCGTTTTCCTTAACAGGTGCGTCACTGCGCCCCGAGCCGTCCCAACGGTAAAGCGAAAATTCCCTTCTTGCGGCTCTGCAATTTTTGCAGATTCTGATTTTTCTGTCCTTCAAAGCCTGCGAAGTCTGTCTTATGCCGTTGATAACATTGTTTTCAGCCGACACAACCGTGTATTTTCCGTGTCTCCTTATAACCTCAATAAAGCTTGCGGCAGACGGATCGACAATCACACATTCGATTTTCCGCCCGTCAATCAGCTTTTCAAGTCCGTCATAATGCTCCTCGTCGGTCTTTTGAAAGCCCTGCGTGCGAGAATTGAAGTAGTATTCGTCAACCCTGTACCACACACCGTTTTTTCTGCCCCACAAACCGAATGATGCGGGATTTACAGTACCGTAATCGCACGATACCGCCCAGCTTTCAATATCTGACGGAATATCGCAGTACATCCTTTCATTGTCCATAAACGGATAAACCGCACCGAAAACGGCTACCCATCTGCCCTTTACGAACCTCTCGTAAAACACACCCGAATACAGACTTTCATACCTCTTGATAACCTCAGGCTTCAAAGACGGATTGTCCTGCATTGTAAAGTGCAGATATAACGCATTTTTGTCACCGCACTTTTTAATCCACTCACGGTAGAACCAATGCTCAGGAAATTCGGGATTGCAGTTAAACCAAAATCTTGAGCCCGACACGGAACATCTCGCCAATGCCTGTTCAACGAACGACCTCGGCATCAACGCAACCTCGTCAAAAAGCACACCCGAAAGCGTCATGCCCTGAATGAGCGATGCGGATGACTCGTCCTTGCCTCCGAAAAGATAAAACCTGTTCATCACTCCGTTAACGCTCACGGTCAAAATATTCTGCGACAGCTTTTCTTCACACTTAAAACCGAGTGATTTCAAAATCGGAATCACGGGCGTAATCATATTTCGCCTTAAAGAACGGATTGTCTTTCCGCAAAGTGCAAAGTCCGAATTTGCAAAATCGTAAAAGCTCCACAGAATGAAAGACAGCGACATACAAAAAGTCTTTCCACTGCGCACAGCACCGTCACAGATGATTGCGTCCCTGTCACGAAAAACCGACTCCCTGTTCCACCACGAAAGCACGGTAAGCTGTTTTTTAGAAAAAGCTTTAATTTCCATTTTCCCTGTCATTCACCGCCCTTGCGCTGTTTGAAATGGCGTCAAAAAGCTGTTTGGCGCCTGTTTCATGCTCACCGCCTGCACCGAGTTTTTCAAGTGCCTTTAGCCTGTCAAAAAACTTGATTTCCATTGAACCGTCCTTCGGTCTTTTAATCTCCGACACAAGGAACAAATCCATGCCTTCAAGGTCCTCTTTGCTCGGATCACTTTTGTAAAGCAAAGAAATTGCATCGCAAATGCTACCGAAAGCCAACCGCTGATACCCTGCCGCCGCCATGTTGGCAAGGGATTTTTCTCTCAGCCGTGACAGCCGTTCAAGCTCGGCTGAAATTTCGGGACGGCAGATAAGCTCTTCCCCCTTCTGCTCACAATCCCCCGTGTAGCCTGCCTTTTCTGCGGCAAGCTCGGAATTTCCCGAACCGAGAAATAAACTGCAAAACTTCTTTTCCCTACCTGTCAATTTTCTGATATCTCGTCACCTCCGTTTTCCGAGAGGCTTTATCAACGCCCCTCACTTATACCTGCAAAATTCCAAAAAATTGCATACTTTAATGCAATTTTCAAAAATATTTTTAAAAATAATTATTCACAACCAAAAATCAATAGTCAAAGATATCCGCCTGATCCCCCTTCAAAAAGCCGTCTTTTCCAAATCAGATAATAAAAAAACCGTGTGTACTTTTTCTGTACACACGGTTTTGTGTTATAGTCGGTATATTTACTTGAGCATTTTAAGGATTTCGTCCTTTTCACGATAGCCTACTGCCTTGTTTACAAGCTGACCGTTTTTGAACACCATAAGAGTCGGGATACTCGACACATTATACTGCATTGTAAGGTCGGGTTCTTCGTCAACATTAACCTTGCCGACAAGAATTTTGCCGTCATATTCGTCAGCGATTTCTTTCACAATCGGGGCAATCATCTTGCACGGACCGCACCATGTTGCCCAAAAGTCTACAAGCACGGGAATATCCGACTGCAAAACCTCCTGCTCAAAAGTTTCTTTGTAAAGCTCTATTTCCATAACAATCCTCCTGTTCGGTTATTTTAATCTTTAGATTTGTAGTAAAGCATACAATGACAAAAGCCCTCAAAATCAGGATCGGCAATCTGCTCCTTGAATTCCTTGCACATACACTTGTATTCCTCTGTACGCTGAATTCTGCACGGGCAGTAACCGCCTGTCCTCTTCAAGCCCTCTTTAACTGTCTTTACTGTTTCTTTGTCGGGATTAAGTGTTATTTTCATCTGCTCACCCCACAATTTTTACGGCGTTTGCCGTTAATCTCTTCCCTTGACTATACTATATATCGCAACTCTAAAATTGTCAAGCATGCGAGTGCCTCGCACCCTGTTCGTGTAGACAGTTTAATATAACCAAAGTTACGACTCCCGAGATTTGCTTTGTACTAATATTCCCCTATGCATACGAGTGCCTCGCTCTCCATTCGTGTAGACAGTTTAATATAAACAAAGTTACGACTCCCGAGATTTGCTTTGTGCTAATCGCTCTCTGTTCGTGAAGATAGTTTCTGTAATGCAAAACATATTATGCCCGAGCGTAACATTGTCACCGTCTGCACCATTCAATGTAGCGGCGAACCGTGTTCGCCCTTTGTTTTATGTGCAAACATAAAACAAGCCGTAGGGGCGTTCATTGGACGCCCGCCTTGATGAAATTATTTGTTTTATGTGTATGTTATGATGTGATGAAAATTGTGTATTCTAATGTAGCGGTAAATTTCCGACATTTATATAATTTAATTTACCATAAAATTTGTACCGTTACTTGCAAGTGTTCATCGGATCACCTACTGAATTGTGGAAACAGTAACTAAAATTATCTTTATTATTTGCCGTATAAAAAAACTCTGATAAATTTTTCAAAAAATGCATTAAAATATACATTTTTTCGCCTTTTGTGCTTATAAGCGGAGGCGATTTTATGACTAACTTTTTCATGGTACCAAACGAGGTGTTTGACCTCAACCTAAAACCGCAACAGTTCGCTGTTTTATGCTACATACTCAAATGCTGTGACGAATCGAACACCTGTTATCCGTCCATACACACCATTGCAGAGGCCTGTGCAATCTCCGACAACACCGTTAGGGAAAGCATAAAATTCCTTTGCAAAAGAAAAATCATTACCAAATCGGGCGGTTTTACGGTCGGCAAATACGGCAAGATTCAGTCATCGTCCTATCTGTTCTCGATCAACCCGAATTTTTATGACGAAGGTTTCGGCAGGGACAACCTTGTCGAATATTACAAATACGAAAACTCTGCCACCTCATAATCTGCAACAACACACTCTGCTAATATCACTTCATACCCCATGTAAAATACTGCACCCCCCTACTTCAAATATTACACCCATGGGGTTCAGAATTTGCACCTCCCCCCTTCAGAATTTGAACCCGTCCCCTTCAGAATTTGAAGCCTAATAATACCCATAGAAAAAGACTAAGAGAAAAATACCCAAGGAACAATACCAAATGAATAACTGCGATGAGTGGAATCGAGAGCGAATACTGACGAATTGCATCCTTGTAATTGCAGAAATCTGTGTTATACTTAAGTTGAAAATAATTTGATGAGGTGATAGCATGGTAATAAGAGAGGTTCAGGACAGAGATTTCGTTCAGCTTGCAGAAATGAGATGGGCCCATGCTGTTGAGGACGACGAAACTTACGGTGAACACAACACCGACGGTGTAACAAAATCGGTTTTTATCGAGGAGTTCGTTGCCTTTTTATACACAAACAAGGAATATAAAATCTTCGTTGCGGAAGATGAGAATGCGAAAATTCTTTCGGCAATGTTTGTATATCTTATTCCGACAATTCCCACCCCGAATGCAAAGCGTGAATTTATTGCGTATCTCACAAAGGTGTTCACGCTTGAAGAATATCGTGGCAAGGGCATCGGCACTCGACTGCTCGATTATTTAAAGAACTACCTTTCGTCAATCAACTGCGAGCTTGTCTTTGCATGGCCAAGCGAAAATTCGGCAGAATGGTATAAATCTCATGGGTTTTCCGACACCAACGAAATTTTTGAGTGCAGATTATAACAATAAAAAATATAAGAGAACAATCGGGTAACAGATTTACTGAATGTAAACTTCTGCTACCCGATTGTTATTCTATACCAAGAATATCATGGAAATATTTAAGCGTAGAATATTTGTATTTTCGTTCAAAAGATTTTTTGTCAGCGTTTTCAAAATCTGAAACCGATTTGACATAGCCCTCTATGTATTTTGAAATCTGTTTTTCAATTTTATAAATATTTATTCTGACAGCCTTATATTCATCTGTATCAACGACTGCATTTTCAATTAAATATTTATCATAATCCTCCGGTCTGATAAGAACCGTTTTTGAATAATCAAGCCCCGATGAATCGGCTTTTGACCTTTCTGTATTTTTAAACAGGAACGCATTTTTATGATGAATATGCGACCTAAACGGAACACAAATATAATAATCATTATGAGTTTTAATTAACAAACATCCATATGGTCGCTTGTCTTTTAACATCAATTCTCTGTAATGCGACTGAGGATAGTCTGCTATAAATTGTTTTGACAGATAAATAACGCTGAATATCACTTTAAAATTCACCTATACTGACCACATCTAAGATGTCAAAAATATTTTAGAATCTCAGTTGAAGTTATAAATTTCCGCTAAACGCTAAAGGGCTAACCCACTATTGAAAAAAGAGCAGACACCGCAAGATGTCTGCTCCAAATCATCGCTCGGTCAATTTTTATTTTACCGATGTGTCAGAACCGTCACACATCATCGTCAATCGGTCATTTTTATTTAGTCACGAGTCAGAACCGTCACTCGTCATCAAACGAAAAGCCATATTGGTTTTTCTATTATTATTTTATCCGAAATATAATTTTTTGTCAAGCATTTTTATGCTGACATTACACTTCGGATACACTTTTATTATAAGCATATTTTTTTAAAATATTATGAACAAATAAAATAACAATTAAAAAACGGCACCCCGATTTTACTCGGAGTGCCGTAATTAATTTTGATTACAGAATCAGAATCGTGTTGAGTGTGGAATATTCCGCATTATTTAGCGTAAGCAGAATCTCCGCCGATCTGACCGTCGATACCTGTAAATCCGCTTGCGCAGCATACATAAACTCTCATGTTAGCCTTAGCAAGTTCCGGAACTGTAAGTGTACCGTCAGTAACATACTTAACATCACCTGTAACAGCGTCAACATACTTGCCGTCAGGAATGTTCTTGAATGTTGCACCTGAAGAAATTGAAACGAGTGCAAGGCTGTCTGTGTTGTCGTCAGTATAACGGCGAACATAAGACATATCTCCACCTGTTACATATGTGCTTGATGCTGTGTACTGTCCCTTCTGGAGAGCGGGGATAGCACGACGAATAGCATTAACCTTTGAAAGGTGCTTACTGAGCGGGCTTGCAAGAGTTTCAGCAACAGTGCCTGATGCTGTGTACTCACTGAAGTCAGTAGCGTTTACAGTACCCTCAAGATAATCACCGAAGTATGCACGACCTGAGTTTTCAAGAGAAATAAGTGTACCCTTATCAATAAGCTCACCCTTCTTGAACTCAACTTCTGAACCATAGTATACGCAAGGAATACCACGGAATGTGAACATAAGATCCATATTCTCTGCCCATGTCTGTGTACCGCCTGTGAAACGAGTTGTTTCATCCGGCTGTTCAGGAGCATAGTCGTGTGAATCAACATACATTACGCTGTATGTTGCATCATTGTAATACTGGTCGTTGTTAATAGCGAAGTTATAAGCGTTCTTAGCGCTACCGAACATTCTGTGCATCTGGAAGTCAATTGCATCCATGCCTGATGCCATAGAACGGTCGGAACCGTGATATGTAATACCGTCAAGGTAAGCGTTGTCGCTCTTTGGCTGTGTAGAATCCATATCACCGTTGTAATTATCTTCTTCAAGATAATGCTGAAGAACGAGGTTCATGTTGTCGTTGATGTCTGAAGCTGATGTGCCCCAGTTCCAGCTGTCTGCCCACTTAGAGTTAGACTCTTTCCATGTGTAGTAAGGAGTTGACTCCTCGGCATGACCACGATACCAAACTGATGTGTATCTTGTGCAGATTTCGCCGAACATATAGAAGTTAGGCTTGCCTGCTGCCTTAGCAGCGTCCATAAGCTGGTCATTGAACATAATGTTGAGAGATACTCTCGGAATGTGACGAACAGTATCAACACGGAAGCCGTCAACGCCCATATCCATATACTTTGAATATGAATCTACAACATATTCTGCAACTGCAGGGTTCTCTGTGTTAAGGTCAACGCAGTCGCCTGCAATCTGGCTGAACTTTGTTGTCCAGTCATCATAGTTAGGACTCTGGAAATAGCCTGTATGATAGTAGTTGTTCGGGTTGTAAGTATCACTCTGTGAAATCTTATTCATAGAGAAGTCCTGAGCTGCAGGCTGAGGACCGGTTGAGTTACCGTTGTCGCCTGAGTAAGTAACATTCTTCATAAGGTTAAGTCTCTGCTGATACTGAACACCCGGCTTCTGAGCCCAGTATTCCTCAGGTGACTTAAGGCCGTATGTATCAAGAAGATACTGTGTAGGAATCAATGACTCCTGAAGGTTGCCAAGGTCTTTAGTTGTATCCTTTGTGAAAAGATCACAGAAGTGTGCTTCACCAAAGTTACCTGTGTGCTGAAGAACTACGTCCTGAATAATCTTCATGCCCTTCTGGTGAGCATCGTGAATAAGATCCTCATATGTGTAGTCTGAGCTTTCATAACGAGCATCAACTGTTGACAAATCCATAGCATGATAGCCGTGGTAGTCATAGCCTGATCCGTTTGTAACAACAGGTGTTACCCAGATTGCGCTGAAGCCGAGAGCCTTGATGTAGTCGAGCTTTTCGCCAAGACCCTTGAAGTCACCACGCCACGCAGGGTCGTCATCACCGTTGCCGGCTGTGCCGTCATCCCAGCAGTGAACATCGTTGCCTGTATCGCCGTCATAGAAACGGGTTGTCATAACGAAGTAAATTGTTTCTTCACGCATATCAACGCTGCCAATCGGATCCGGCTCGTCAGGGTTGTATTTTGACCATTTACCGTTTTCACAGTACCAGTCTGCGCTTGCAGCAGATTCAAGTTTTTTCTCCGAAGAATACTGCTTGCCGTTAGCGTCTGTAACAATGGCATTTACCTTTGTAACATCTGCTACATGGTAGTTATACCACTTGTCACCCTTTGTCATTTTCTCACCGGGGTAAGACTTTGACATGGCGCTGTTTGTGGGGAGCGAGTTCCACAAATATACATATGGCTGTGTACCGTCACTCATTCTTACATGAATTGTGATGCCTGTTTCTGTTGTATCCGCAGATACAGCGTCAGAGTCGGAACTCTGAGCTGCATTTACAGAAATTACTCCTGCGGTTACAACCATCATCACAGCAAGAACAAGTGCGCACAGCTTCTTTATTCTTGTCATAGGTATATCTCCAATCTTTCTTTTACTTAATGTTTGGATTATTCAAGGTTTACAACGATTTTCTGAATGATTGTTGCATCCTTAACACTGATTGCACCGTCACCGTCAAGGTCGCAAATTTTGAGGTCAAGTGTTTCGAGAGCCGGAACATCCGGAAGTCCTACAATTGACTTCTGAAGATATGTTGTGTCCACAACAGTTACATCTCCGTCACCGTCAACATCGCCACGGAGTCTTTCAGGAGCTGTTGTAGGCTGAACTGTTGTCGGCTGAGGAGTTGTAGGTTTAACAGTTGTTGGCTGTGGAGTTGTAGGCTTAGCAGTTGTAGGCTGAACTGTTGTTGGCTGAGGAGCAGTTGTAGGAACAACAACTGTTGTAGGCTCAGTAACATCGTCTGCAGCTGTGTAAGCATAAGTCTTGTTTATTGTGCTGTTGTCAGAACTCTGTACATAAACATTAACCTTGTATTCACCCTTCATTGTAGGAACGAATGTGTAAATGTTGTTGAGTGTGTAGTAAGGTGTGTTCTGAGCACCGTTAGGATCAGTTACAACATACTTGTAGAAAAGAAGGTTAGTACCTGTCTTACCGCCGCCTGCCTTAACTGTTACAGTAGCAGTTGAGTTAACCTTGATAAGGTTAAGGTTTGCAGGAGTAACGCTCTTGATGATTGGCTTAACAAGTGCTGAGTCGTCCTTAACTTCAAGAGTCATTGTACGGTTGTTTGTGTTGCCGTCTGCGTCCTTAAAGTCAAATGTAATTGTGTATTCACCTGCAACTGTAGGAGTCCATGTTACTGACTTAGCAGAAGAGAAGTCGGAAAGTGTTGATGTTCCGCCCTGTGCGTTAGTAACAGAGAACTTGTAGCTTACTGCTGCGCCGCTCTTATTGGCAGCAGTTGCAGAAAGCTGTACATCTGTACCTGTGTAGATGTTTGATGCAGGATCAGCAGTAAACTCCTTAACCTGGAGAGGGCTTGTATCATAAACAGACCACTGATTAGTCTTGTTGTTGTAGATATAGCCGTCCTTTGCAGTAAGGTCTGATGTCTGTGACTGACCGCTGTTGCTGAAGATGCATTTTGCATATGACTTTGATGCGGTGTACTGATATACATTGCCACCGATGTTTGTCATCTTTACGCCCGGCCATGAACCGTTGCTGTCAGTACTGCCGTTCCACATATAAACTACCGGTGTTGCCCAACCAGCTTCGTTGTTGAGATAAACAGTTGTGCCTTCACCGCTGGGAGTTGTTGCTGTTGTTGCAGTTGTAGCAGTTGTTGCTGTTGTTGCGCTTGTAGGTCTCTGAGCAGTTGCGTCCTGTGAAGGAGCACCTGCATAATCCGACCATGTACCCTTTGAAAGGTCATAGATTTTGCCGTGACCCGGGTATGTAAGGTCTTTTGTCTGATTTGAGCCGTCGTTGAAGATTACCTTTGTATAATCCTTGTCAAGAGTGTAGGAATATACGCCGTCTTCAACCTTTGTCATTGCCTTGCCCGGCCAAGATGCGTTGTTGCCGAGGCCGTCAGTCCACATATAGCAGTTAACTTTTGACCAGCCGTTGTTTACTCTAACGTAAACAGTATCGCCTGTTGCAGCAGAAGCACTGACTACACCGACGAATACGGTTGAAACCGCCAGCATAAGGCAAAGCACAAGGCACATGATTTTGTGTTGTCTTTTTACCATTTTGATTTCCTCCAGAATTATTTTTTTGTTGCACGTGTGAAGCTACTCAACACTACTCCACAATTACTCTTTAATTCTACAATATTGAACCGCTAATAATTTTCCTTTAAAGAATAATAAAATTTCTTGCGTCACAAATTATTCACATTCAAATTGTGCATAATAGACAATGAAACAATAATTAGCAAAAAAACAGGATAATAAAAGCAAATAGTCAGATGTTTGGTTAGCAACATCTGACTTTATTTGCAGTTTCATGTCAAAAAATTTTCATTTGATTACTTCTTTTTGATTTTGTCCCAATAGGCTTTGAACGCCTGCTCGTTTTTATTTCTGCCGTATTCGTAATACTTCTTGTCCTTTAGGGCATCGGGCAGATATTGTTGCTCAACATAATGGTTCGGAAAATCGTGGGGATAAAGATAGAACTGTCCCTTGTTTGGATTGTCATCTCCGTCACAGTGCCTGTTCTGCAATTGTCTGGGTACAGGACCCGAGTTACCTGTTCTTATGTCAGCCAAAGCTCTGTTTATACCCATATATGCCGAGTTGGATTTTGGGGCATTGCACACCATAACCACGGCATCGGCAAGCGGAATTCTCGCCTCGGGAAGTCCGACAGCCTGTGCTATATCAACGCATGACTTTACAATCGGCAAAAGCTGTGGATACGCTAGTCCCACATCCTCGCTCGCACACACCATAAGTCTGCGACACGCACTCGGCAGGGCGCC
>ENA-OPRP01000022-OPRP01000022.1-human-gut-metagenome-genome-assembly--contig:-NODE-22-length-44042-cov-3.282515_pt1 | contig 44042 bp, 32 predicted proteins | sample MGYA00241798_ERZ501887 | MGnify/ENA primary metagenome ERZ501887 (study PRJEB25962, sample SAMEA2042222) | human gut metagenome | biome: human gut; feature: human-associated habitat; material: faeces... | reverse complement strand
CGGGCGACAATGATTTGCATTTTGCAAACTGTCGCCCGACTTTAATTTTCAATTTTCAACTTTCAATTTTCCATACGCTCGGGCAATTTAACTCTCGCACTTGTAAAACTAACTTCTCGAACGGGGAACGGCGGTTCGCCGTATTATCTGTCTTTCAAATCAACATATTCCTTGTTTTCGGAAATGCTCATATATGCAGGACGGATAATCTTACCACAGTTGATAAGCTCCTCAAGTCTGTGTGCGCTCCAACCCGTAATACGAGCTGTTGCAAAAAGCGGAGTATAAAGCTCACACGGAATATCAAGAAGGCTGTAAAGAAGTCCGCTGTAAAAATCGACATTTGCGGCAACGCCCTTATAGATTTTACGCTTTCTGCCGATAACCTTCGGAGCCAGTCTTTCAACTCTCTCATAAAGATCAAATTCATCATTGTGACCTTCGGCAAACGCAAGCTTTTTAACAGCACCGTGAAGAATCTGCTGACGGGGGTCGGAAATTGTATAAACTGCGTGTCCCATACCGTAGATAAGACCTTTTTTATCAAAAACCTGCTTGTCAAGGAGCTTCTCAAGATAATCTTCAAGAGCGTCCTCGTCTTCCCAGTCCTTAACATGCTTTTTAAGATCCTCAAACATATAGTAAACCTTAACATTTGCACCGCCGTGCTTAGGACCTTTGAGTGATGCAAGTGCCGCAGCTACTGCCGAGTATGTATCAGTCCCCGAAGATGTTACAACATGTGTTGTAAATGTTGAGTTGTTACCGCCGCCGTGTTCCATATGGAGAATGAGCGCCATATCAAGAACCTTTGCCTCAAGCGGAGTATAGTGTCTGTCGGGACGAAGAAGCGACAGAATAACCTCGGCTGTTGACATTGTAGGCTCTGCGCGGTGGATATAAAGGCTGTTATCACGCTGATAGTGATTATATGCGTGATAGCCGTAAACCGACAAAAGAGGAAATACGGAGATAAGCTGTATACACTGTCTTAAAACATTGTCGATTGATGTATCGTTAGCGTTCTTATCATAGCAGAAAAGTGTGAGAACACTTCTTGCTATTGAATTCATCATATCGTTACTTGTGGCCTTGAGGATAACATCACGAACAAAGTGCTGAGGAAGAGTTCTGTACTGAACGAGAAGCTTCTTAAAGTCTTTAAGCTGTTCTTCGTTAGGCATATCGCCAAAGAGAAGAAGATATGTAACCTCTTCAAAACCAAAACGGTCATCCTCAAGAATACCGTCAACGATATCCTTTACATTATAGCCCCTGTAACGAAGCTCACCCTCGCAAGGAACAAGCTTTCCGTCAACAAGCTTATTCTGTGTGATTGTAGAAATATCTGTAAGACCTGTGAGAACACCCTTACCGTCAAGGTCACGCAAACCTCTTTTTACATTGTACTTACTGTATAAATCTGTATCAATAACGGAGTTATGCGTCATTTTCTGAGCCAGAGCATGAATCTGCGGTGTAACATCCGAATACTCGCTGTTTGTCATAAAAAACACTCCCTTTTAAAATTCACAATAAATTGAAACTATATTTTATATATTATAGCACATTTTTTAAAAAAAGAAAAGGTACAATTCTTGCAGAAGTGTCATAACGATTTTAATCCTTATATGTAGAATTTGCATAATTTTCTGTCTTTTTATTCATCATTATGCAACTTTCGGGATGTTTATTTATAAATGAAGTATAATTTTGACGGATATAAATCTGCAATCCGTCATTTGAGGGTTTAGGGCAGAAAAATACGGAGCAGGAAAAACCTGCTCCGTAAAAAACAACATTATTTTATTACTTGAGATATGCGCCGTTAGTGCCGATCTGACCGTCAATTCCGGTGAAACCGTCTGCACAGCAAACATAAACTCTCATATTAGCCTTACCAACAGAAGATACTGTAAGTGTGCCGTCTGTAACATTCTTAACATCGCCTGTAACTGCATCAATATACTTGCCGTTAGGAAGGTTCTGGAATGTAGCACCGCCTGAGATAGTTACACAAGCAAGGCTGTCTGTAGCGCCCTGTGTGTAACGGCGAATGAATGCCATATTACCGTCAACATAAGTATTGCTTCTTGTATACTGACCCTTCTGAAGTGCAGGAACTGCTCTTCTGATTCTGTTGAGCTGCTGAATATGAACAGCGAGAGGTGCTTCAAGTGTGCTTGCAACAGCACCGCTTGCATTAGTATATGTACCAAAGTCTGTAGCTGTTACATCGCCCTCGAGGTAGTCACCGAAGTATGCACGACCTGTTGTTGAAAGAGGTGCATTAGGACCTACGTCCATAGGAACACCCTTCTGGAACTCAAGCTCAGAACCGTAGTAAAGACACGGAATACCACGGAAAGTAAAGAGTACATCAAGGTTCTCAGCCCATGCCTGTGTACCGCCGGTGTAACGGCTGTTCATATCAGGACCGTAGTCATGAGAATCAACATATGTTACATTCCATGATGCGTCATTGTAGTACGGATCTTCTTGACAAGCACGGGTAAATGCGTTGCTTGCATTTGAGAAGTTCCAATGCATCGGGAAGTCGATTACGCTTGTGCCGTTTGACTTGCTGTAGTCAGGTGTGTGATAATTAAGACCGTCAAGATAAACATTATCAGATGTGGGCTGATTTTCTGTACTTGCGTTGCTGTCATAGTGCTTAAGTGTAAGATTAACGTTTGCAGCCTGATCATTTGTAAATGAATCAATGTACTGGCTGTCTGATTCAGCCCATGTATAGAACGGAGCCGAAATTGCAGGAATGTTGTGGTTCCAGAATTCACTTACACGAGTACAAACCTCACCAAAGATGAAGAAGTTTTTACCGCCTGTCTTGAGCCATGACGGGAAGAAATACTGGTTAAGTGTAAGTCTTGAAACGTGCTTTTCAGTATCAAGTCTGAAAGCGTCAACGCCCATGTTGATATAGTTGTTATAAGCTTCGTTAAGGTAATCTGCAACTTTAGGATTCTCTGTGTTGATATCAACGCAGTCACCGGCAATCTGACCTGTCTGTACAGTCGGGCTTTCCCAGCTGAGGTCTTTGAAATGGTGATAGTAGTTTTCCGTGTCGTGATTACCGGAGTCAAGCTCCTTAGTATCCTTCATGATATTAAGTCTTGCGGCATACTGATCGCCGGGATCAAGTTCATCGTAGTTTGGGAATGTTTTAGCAAAGTCGCTTCCCTCAATAACCTTCATGCAATCTACAGAAGCAAGATCCTGAATTGAGTCGTACTCCTTTTTAAACATAGGAGCAAGAGTTGCCTCACCGAAGTTACCTGAATGGTTAACTACGATATCCTGAACAATCTTGATGCCCTTTTCATGAGCGGCATCAATAAGATCCTGATATGTAGCGCCGTCGCTCTCATAACGAACATCAACTGTTGAGAAGTCCATTGCATGGTAGCCGTGGTAATCGTAGCCTGACGCATTGGTTACAACAGGAGTAATCCAGATTGCGCTGAATCCGAGAGCCTTGATGTAGTCGAGCTTGTCGATAAGACCCTTGAAGTCGCCACGCCATGCGGGATCGCTGTCGGGGTTGTTTGCCTGTGAGTCGTCCCAGCAATGAACATTGTTACCTGTGTCACCGTCATAGAAACGGGTTGTGATTACAAAATAAATTGTGTCTTCACGCATGTCAACACGGTCAAATTCCTGCATATCCTCAGGATTTTTGCTTGACCATCTCTTATTTTTGTACCACCACTCGCCTGTGTTTCTTGTGAGTTCCGCAGACTGCTTTCCGTTTGTAACAAACATCATATTGATTTTTGTTACATCGTTGAAAGTGTACTTGTAGTAGTTGTTTCCCTCGGAAGTCATCTTAACGCCGGGGTACTCCGTGCTGATGTTTTTCGGAAGACTGTTCCAATAATAAATTGTGGGCGTGCCTTCCTCACAGTAGTAATGTACTGTGATTGTGCTTGATGCCGAAGTGTCGTTATCGTCATCTGTATTAGCCGCACTTACGGACATAACAGATACCGTGCAAATTACGCAAATCGACAAAATCAAAGCAAGCAATTTTTTGATTTTTGCCATAGATTTTCCTCCTTTTGTTATACTTTGTACAACATAACATACAATTATATTATAATTTAGACAGCCTCATATATTTTTCTTTTACAGAATTATTACAACTTTGATGCCGCCAAAGATTAAGCCCTCAATTTGGCTATTATATACAAAAAGGAGCGACAGATTCTGTTTTTTCAACTCTTTTAAAGGGTTAAGTCAAATCTGACGCTCCGTTAAATTATATTTTATATTTTCAAGCTTATATTAGGTTCAAACTTTGTGCGACTATTGCTTTAAAACGAATTTATCAAGTGTGTTTGCAATACCGTCATTATCGTTTGATTCGCAGATGTAATCGGCAATCTTCTTTACATCGGTTTCGGCATTACCCATTGCAACGCCGAAGCCTGCATAACCTATCATTGTTATATCGTTGTAGTTGTCACCGAAAGCGGCAAGCTCTTCCCTTTTAATCTTGAGTTTATCAAGCAAAAGCGGAAGCATCGAGCCTTTTGTAACACCAAACGGCATAATTTCAAGAAAATAAGGTGCGCTTTTATATACATCGAGCAAGCCGTCATAACGATTTGCAAGAATTTTCTGATACTTGTCAAGCTCATCGGGTTCGCCTGCAAGAAGAATTTTGTTGATATCAAATCTTACAGATGAGATAAAATCGTCAACAACAACCATTTCTGCTTTTATAATATCCCTTTCAACATAGGTATAGTCATTAACCTTATTATCCGAGATGATTCGCCTGTCATCGTATGTGTTGATTGTAATGTTTGAATCCTTCAAAACATTCACGATGTCGGGAAGATATTCAAGCGGAAACAGCTTGCTCACCATAGTTTCACCTGTTTCGCAATTGATAATCCTGCCGCCGTTGAAAGCCATAATAAAACCGCCGAAACGGTCAAGCATAAGGTCTTTTGCTATCGGCATAATTCCTACGGGATGTCTGCCTGACGCAAGAATAATTTTCTTGCCCTGCTTCTGCGCCTCCATAAGAGCATATCTTGTACGGGGAGTAATCTCCTTTTGGGAGTTTGTCAGCGTACCGTCAATGTCAAGCGCTATTAATTTGTAATCCATGAAACCACCCTTAACATATCAATTTCTAAGCACAATCAGTATGTTACAGTCAAATTTGACCGTATAAAATATACCACAAATCGCCCAAAAATGCAACTAAAAAGCCGATTTTAGCCCATATAAAAGCTATTTTCACCATTTTTCCGCTTTGTCTTTTTCGCCAACAAAAAACGGACGAAAAGAGAATTTTCCTTTCGTCCGAAATTAAATATATTCAGCTTTTATTTATTCTTCCGATTTTGTATCGTTGTCGGATTCAGCCTTTTGTTGCAATTTTTCCTTTTGCAAACGGTCTATAATTTCGTTGATGTCGCTGTCCTTCGGTGATTTGTCATGTCCCGTAAGTATTCGTATTATAACGATAAGCTCGTCAATGAATATCAACAGCAGCGCCGCAATAAAAATCAGCAGTCCCCACGGTGAGAAGAAAAGGTTATACAGAGTGTCAATGAATCCGAGCTTACACACCATAATATAAAGCACATCTTCGGTTGAAATTTCAGGGTCGGGAGCATCGTTTGCAATGCCCTTTGTCTGTAGCTTATATGTGCCGTCAGAGGTTTTATACGGTGCAACTACAACCTTATGAGTCACGAGAAGTCCCTCGGTCTGCCCACTGCCACGATATGTGATAATATCGCCAACCTTGAGGGCGGTCGGATTGTCAACGCTCTTTCCGAGAATAACATCGCCAATCATAAGCTCAGGCTGCATACTGCCCGTTGAAACTCGAAGAACGGAATATCCGAAAAGCGAAGGTGTTTTTCCGTTCACCTTTGAACCCATAAACACAATTACGGTCAGCACAAGTATTGCAAGCACTCCCCAGCAAATTATATTTTTAATTATCCGCAGGGTTTTGCGAAGCTTTGATTCATGCCTTTTCCTTATTCTATTTTTTGATTTGGGGTGTTCGGTTGTTACAGATGTCACTTCAACCGCATTTTCAAAATCGTTATTTTTATCCATAAATTCCTCCACGGCAAGTTGCCGTTCCCAGTTCGTGAAGACGGTTTGTTAAATTCAAAACATATTTCCCCCGAATGTAACATTGCAATCGTTCGTACAAACACAAGCTATCCGTTTTTATATAACGAAAATGCGTATATATTCGTCAAAACGGGCGGATTTTATTCTCTGCTACCGATTATAAATTATAATAAAAAAGGGCTGTAAAAACAACCCTTTTGTAAATTTAAAAATCTAAAATTTTAAAGCGAGATATAAACATCATCAAGCGTGTATGTTATTGTTGATGACGATTCATTCTTGATGTACCAATACACCTTTGAAACCGTAGGTCCGTCAGTAGCTTTCGGCTTGATTTCAAGGTTTGTCACAATAGGTGTATCTATTGAATCTGTGCTTGCAGATGTAACACTGATTTCCGTGGTTACGGAATAGGTATCTCCATATGCACCGCCCTTAATTGTGGTTGTGAGCTTTGCAGTACCTTCAGCCACAGGAGTAATTACACCGTTTGCACCGACTTTAAACACGCTGTTTGATGATGACGAATAGCTTATACTGCTACCTACATAATCTGTTCCTACAACAAGACCTGCGTTAAATGTACGGCCCAGAGGAATGTTAATACTGTCGTAACAATTGATAAAGTTAGCACAGTCAGTTAAAGGTTTATCAAAAGAACGTGTATCACAGTTATGGTTACCGTAACTTCCTGATGTGTTGGTCTGCAAGGTAAACTTATAGCAGTTACCAACAGCCAAATTCGGACAATAAGCTTTCAACAGCATATACGGTGTAGCATTAGCACCGGTATTGACATCGTTAGCATAAAATTGCACAACTTTTGCAGTTTTAGGTACATCAACATACAACACCCGTGTGCTCTGACCGCTGATTGGTGTCATAACAATAGGATTGCCCTGCCAATTTGGGGTTGTGGCATCACCTGTTCCATAACGGATTTTGATTGTTGTAGTGGAATCTTTCCAAGAAGATACATTGTTTGTATCTAAATAAAATCTGTATTTTTCAAGCGAAGTTTTCGTATATGTACTGTTACTACCGACAATATCATTATAAGACCTATATGTCTTGAGCGGTTTGTTGACGCCGACATAAAGTCCAGATGCAGATGCCGTACCGCTTGTTTTCAGACCTTTTATAAAAAGCGAAACATTCTGTTCGGCATTGCCCGAGTTAGAAATTTCGGTGCAAAAATATCTTCTCTTTCCTGCCTCCAGAGAACCTCCGAAATTAGTAACTGCATTTTCACCGAAAGTAGAGCCGTCATCACTTGACTCAACGGTTTTGATGCTGATGTTCTGACCGTTGCTGATTTTGTACTGACCGCTCCACCTGAGAGAGTCACCCGATTCGGTTCGAGGACGGCTGAACCATGAAAAAGTCGTGGTCACACCGCAAAGCAGACAAAGTACAAGTCCGAGTGCGATTACAATTGCAAATTTTGATTTCTTCATGGTTTCACCTCCGTTGATTTAACCTTTAATTTTACTTTGTTATCCAAGAACCACCGCAGTTATCCCAACCGTTGTTAAGTTTATAACAATTTTTTCCGTCAGTTGGTAAACTTTCATAACCGCTATTGTTACCAGGTGTCTGATTCCATTTGTTATCCAATTTATTATCAGTATTTGAGCCATTCATTCTGTAGAAAATTACTTCATTATAACCGTCAGAAAGCGTAAGTGTAAATGAATAACAACTTAAAGCCTTATCGTATGTCATGCTATACCACTTATAGTCGTTATTAGTTGAATTGTGAACATAGGCTGCAAATCTTGCACCGTCCTTCTTCCAATCATCGCTAGGCATAAAGTAGTAAGTCTTGGTCTCACTCTTTATAAACTTCGCATAATAATGAACCGAAGAATTTACTGAAATACTGAGTTCGGCATTATCTGCAACATTATGTATGCAGTCGCTGTCGGAAAACCAGCCGGCAAACTGATAACCTTCATTGCAAACAGCTGTTGCCGTAACGGTTGTCTGGTCGGAATATGTATTTGTTACGGCACTTGTGTGCACAACACCGCCAACGCTGACTTTACCGCCTGTAAAGCCGTTTGTTTCCTTTGAGCCTGCTGAATCATAGCTTACGGCATCAAGCGCTACGGTAAATGTATCAAACGGATACTTTTTCCATGTGCCTGTTGCTGTGTTACCCTCACCTGTGTTATCTGTTATAATAAAGCAGTTTCTGCCATCATTCGGAATAGTTTCATCAACTGTCTGGGCACGCTTACCGTTCCAATCGTCCCAAACTCCTGTATTCATCTTTGTAAAGATGATATTTGTCACAGAAGTCCAAGTACCCGTAATATCAGCACTATAAATATTACCCTCAACTTGTTTCATCGGGAACCATTTGTAAGTGTTGTTATCAACCCACATATAAACAGCAAAACTTGATGTATTTGCACCATCGTTATATGTTTTCCATTCATTAGGAACTTGCAGATATACAACACGCTTTTGTTCAACTTCAAATTTAGCATAAACAGTTGTGTTAGCCTTGATAACCGTTGTCAAAGGATTGTTTTTGTAATCGTCTGTATACGGTTGTGTGCAGGCAAGGTCTGTGTACCAACCGCTGAACGAATAACCCGACTTTGGAGTAGCTGTCAGTGCAACACTCTCGCCCCACTTTGCAACAGTAGAAACTGTGCTTGCGGCTGTTGTGTCGCCTGCCTGAACAGTACCGCATGCATTGCTGACTGCTCCGTTAAGTACGGCTGAGGCCTTTACCTCAAATTCTTTAAGCTTGAACCTTGCATGTAAAGTAAAGCTATCTTTGATGTTTTCACAAACATAAGTTGCCTTGTTGCTGACTGGAGTAACGCTTGAATCGTTATACCAACCGTCAAAGTCATAGCCCTCGGCAGGGGTTGCAACAAATGTTGCACTTCCGTCATAATCCACCGAAACTGTAACTGCAGTTGACGGTCCAACTACTTTAGGTGCAGTAAACTTTACCGTACCTACTGAATCATCGTCAACAACTGCTTTGACTGAAAATGACTGCAGCTTAAACAATGCGTAGTATTCGCAATCGGCATCGACATTTGTAAGAACAAGCTGTTGTTCCGATGATACAAGGTTTGTTGTACACTCCCTGTCGGAATACCAACCCATAAACTTATAATTTGGATTTGTTTTTGCAACAAGAGTTACGCCGTTTCCGTTGGTAACCACCGCAGTTGATGTTGCACCTTCCGGCGAATTGCCTGCCTTAACAGTACCTGCTGTATCGACAATATTTCCGCCGAACACGGCATTAGCGGTAACTTTGCGAGATGATACATCCGAAAACTCTGCATACAGAGTCAAATCCTTCTTTATTGCCGCAGTTTCCACTGTCTTATCTGTGTACTGACAATCATTAAGAATCTTGCTGTCTGCCTTTATATTGCATTGCGGATCGGTAAACCAACCCTTAAACTCATAGTTGGCATTTGCATTAGCCGTGAGTGTGGCAAGCGTACCCCACTCAACAGTTGTCTCAATCTTTGCGGCAGGGGTATCAGCTCCAAGCTGAACCGTACCGCCCGCTACGTTGATTTTTCCCTCTGTTACTGAATAAACTTTGAGATTAAGATTGACAATCTTGAATTTTGCATACAGAGTATAGTCAGCCTTTATGCTGCTTACTTTGTACGGAGTCGTTTCGCTGACAAGTGTCTGACAGTTTTCGTCCGAATACCAGCCGACAAACTCATAACCCTCGCCTGCATTCGCAACAAAAGTTGCAGAACCGTTGTAGTTTACCTTGACGGTAACGCTTGTATTAGAAGCCGCGGATGACGGTGAAGAAAACTGTACTGTGCTGTTTTTCTTATCATTCGGATGATTTGCAACCGCTGTTACCGAGAACTGCTTAATCATAAATTTGGCATAATACAAATGATTTGCCTGAATATTCTTAATTGAAAGCGTAAGATCCTGACTTTCCATTTTTGTGCATTTCTCGTCAGAATACCAACCCTTGAAGTCATAGCCCTCTTTTGGAGTGGCTGTGATGGATGTGTCTTGCCCCTCAAGGTACGAACCGACAGTGTATGCGCCAGCTTCGCCGCCTGAAATTTTAACAGTACCACCTGTGCTGTTTGCAACAGCTCCGTCCGAAACAGCTTTTGCCTCAACTTTATACTGTCTTTGGAATTTTGCATAAAACTTATGCTCAGCTGATGTATCATTAGCCTGGTAAGCACCGTTGCTGAGGGTAACGGGAGCTTTAAATTCGGGGTCAGAGTACCAACCGATAAATCTGTATTTGTTGCTGTCGGTCGGTTTTGCATTAAGAGTGACGGTTGTACCCTTTGTAACCTTAACTCTTGTTGCGCCGTCCATACCGCCTGTTACGCTTACTGTGCCCATTGGTGCATTATTATCCTTTTCATCCTTACATGTAGAATAAACGGAAACAATTGCCGGAGGTGCCCAGTAACCTGTGTTTTGTGAAGTAATAACATAGTTCACCGAAGAATTTCTGTTCGGTGCGCTGATGCTGTAATCTTTGCCGTTGTAAGTAAATTTGAATGTAATCGAATGTGCGGCATCGCTGTTAGGATTGGGCAAATATGCAACCCAACCGCTGAGTGACGCATTTTCATTCGGTTCAAAAGTCATTGCTATCGGAGTTGAACTGCCCTGAACATACATATCAACCGCAAGATACTTTCCGTCAACCTGTGTCATCGGCAATGTACTTGCATCTTCACTTGAAAGGAGAATTTTCTGAACCTCTCCCCATGTGCCGTAGCCGTTATTTGACGAATCCTTATATCCGTAGGCTGTGAATGTCTGTGAATCGGCATCAACACCAGCTTGCAGAGTTGTTGTCCATTTTGCAACATAGCTGTTCTGCGGATTTGATGTTACTGTTGATTCACAGCTGTAGAAGGTAACTGTTGCGTTAGGATTATCTGTATAATCTGAACCGAGCTTAATAAAATAATTACCGCTCGAATTCTTTGAAAGCTTTTGATACTCGCTTTTGCCATCCTGGTTAATCCAGATTGCACGATCGTTTTTGGTAGCCCAACCTGCACCGAGCGATGCATCACCCGTTGTTTTATCGGAAAAAGTCAATTCTCCTGCCTGAGGGCTTTGAGTGATAAGCTTAAAGTTGTCAATTGTAACAGTCTGACCTGCATACTTTGTTTTTCTGCTGTCATCCTGTAACCACACACGCATTGTAACCTTATGTGGTGTTGAATCTGCCGGAACGGTAAAAAGAGGACTTTCTGCTGTTAAGCCCGTGTATGAATCGAAAGATTTTACACTTTCCTGTTTTTTAGTATTCAGGCTTGTACCGGCAACAACCTCTGTATTGCTATCGCTCTTACCGCAGACAACCGTATTACTGCCGTCACAAACAAATGAAACACGGAGCTTTTCCTCGTCTGCATCAGCGTCGTTAACCTTGATTGTAGGAACCTTATCAAAATAGAATGACGCCTTTGTTCCCTTTGCGGTAACATTGAAAGAAAAATCAATGTAGTTGACATTCTTGTCGTTTACAGTAGCCTTTCTGTATGCACCGGACGGCGCGCCGTTTGCAGTTAAGGTCGGAAAATAAACATCTGTGCCGTTTGCGCTTGTTGCCGAGGCAAGGTGAACATCGCCTGCCTGACGAAAATATTTTGTAAGATCAATTGTATTTCCGTCATAGCCGTTACCGTAGCCGATATTAGCGTTGGTAAACACATAGTTATCAATTGTACCGTTGTTCAAATCAAGCTTAATGGTTGAAATTGTTTCCACCCATGCAGAAACCGACACAATAGCGATTGCCAACACTTCAACAAGTGCCACAATGCTTAAAATCATGCTTTTTCTCTTTTCTTTGCCCGACTTTTTGCCGATTGCAAGCTTTTCTTTAAAATAAGCCGCCAAAAGAGCAAATCTTTCTTTCATTGTGACACCTCCTTTTTATATTTTGCATTATTAATTATACGTTGCGGTATCATCGTTGGTTACTTCATAAGAAACATTGGACGATGTGGAGAATATATATTCATTCTTTGCCGGAATAAGCAGAGTGTGATTACCTTCCTCGTTCACAAACTTAAATCCGATAACTCGTGAGCCTCTCGGTGCGATGCAGTCATCAAGGGTACACCTTGCACCGTCAGAATCAAACTGCATCAAATGGTTTGTTTCTTTGCCTTCATATTTATAAACTACATAAGGTTTATAAGCTCCGCTTTTAAGATAATCTCTGAGCCACTGTTTAGTATCCGGAATGTTGAGATACACACCTGTATTTATTTTTTGATCTTCAGAAGATCCTCCTCCGCTTGTCGGAGTTGTGGTTGAAGGTGTTGTTGTTTCAACAGTTGAGCCGCCCGGACTATAATCCCAGTATCCGATACAAGGGGACAGTCTTTCAAAAGTACTGTCGGTTTTACCATAACCGTTACCTCTCTTAGCAGTATAAACAAGGCTGCGGTTACCGTTTACAATTCTGCTTTCCTGTAACGGATACAAATCAGGGGCTTTTATCCAACCTTTTGCCGTATCGCTCAATTCGTTGTTCACATCTTTCTTGGTGTGCCATGAGTTATAGATTATATTATTCGTTGTACTGAATCTGAAAAAGCTTATATCTGTTATTACATCTTTTGGCAACGCAGCTGTCCATGTATTATATTCGTTTTTCTTACCAAGATATTTCATAACGACAGTTTTCTGAGTTGCATCAGTATCTTTATACTGCATGGTAACTATACAGTCATCTGTTTTAATCCACGGATTATTTTCGCCCTTATCACCTATTGTTTTATCAATAAAGGTGATAGCCTCCATATCATTGTAGTTACTTTCGAGTTCAACATCAATTGTAACCGATGCGCCTGCATACTTATCATAAACAGACTGATCTTCATAAGCACCCTCAAACCATGCTACCAATGTTACATCAAGAGGTTTCTGACCTAAAAGCGTGAACAAGCTTTCTCCTGAATAGAAATAGAAATCAGAAAATGTCTTGCATGATGAAAGCTTAGTAGCAGGAGAGCCGTCCGTATTTGTTGAGCTTACTGCATTATAATTCTTAGCATGCTCGTCAATAAGAGCACTTGGATCAATTACAGTAGGAGTTTTACTGCTGTCGGTAATAAACGCAAGTCTTAACGGGCAAGGATCATAGACCTTCTGATTGACAGGAACGCCTTTATCGTCACGAATAATCTCGGTTGAGCCGTCAAACTTACCGAGAACAGTTTTACCGTCTGCCGAAACAATTGTAATATTATAGCCTTTGACATAAACATTTGTCATATCCGAATCGGCATTAAGCTTAAAATCCTTATATACATATGTTTTATTCCTGTCGCCTGCCGTTCCTTCACGGAATTTCATGGCAGATGTTGAATCCTTAAAGTTGCCCTCTGACGGGAAGAACATATTCCTTCCGTCAACGCTTGAAGCCTCTTCAAGCTTAAAGCCTTTAACAACAAGGTGGTTTGAAAGATCTTCCTGACCGTCATTGACACGGAGTGCCGCACTTGACTCAAGTGAAAACGGCTGAGAATTAATACTTGCCCTATCTTTTACGGTAAACCATGCCACCGTTGTCACAAGCACAAGAGTAAAAACAAGGAACAATGATACATATGAAATTGCGAGCTTTTTTCTGCCGAGAAGTCTGTTATCGGAAAGTGCAAAAAACGAGTTCTGCATTCTTTCTTTCAGTTTCATACTTCATTGCTCCTTTCCTGATTTTTATTTATTGTTGTACATCGCCCTTTGAGAGAACAAGGTTTGCTTTAAACTTTCCGTTTACAAGGGCAAGTCTTGCCTCTGCGTCTTCGCCGTCAACCCACATATTACAGGTTACCATTCCTGTATATATGCCGTTTTGAGTTGTGTCCTTTTCCAAAGACAAAGTCATAATTTTTTTCTTTTCACCAAGCTCATATGTGTAATCTCCGTTGGATGTAAAGCCGTTGCTGTTTGCAACAAAAACCTGGCTGAGTGGTGAACCGTCGCCAGCGGAAACGAATTTTTTAACCCATCTACCGTCTTTTTCATAATAACCATGCGAATATGATTCGCCCTTACGCTTGTCTGTGTCTACAGAATACTGTGTTGTATCTGAGTTTACATTAAGAAAAATGTTCGGAGCAGGAATCCACAAAAGCTTTGTTTCGTGAGTATTATAATTTGCAACCGAAAACCTTACCGCACCGGTTACGCAATCTCTTGAAATTCCCTTTGAGTCACCGCTTTCACCGAAATCACTCTTATTATCTGCATTTTCACCTGTCAGATTATTTGCATTCGGACTGATTTTAGATTTACTGTCCAGATAAATATCAAACTTGGATTCTGAACGAACATACAGGTCAAAAGAAAGGTAGTGAACCGAACTGTCTGCACGATCCCAATCGTCAACATCAAGAATAGGAGAAGCAACTCCGTTTTCCTGTTTGAGGGGCGGCTTATAAAATGTGTATCCGTCGCTCGAAACCTCAGTCATCTTGATATCATCAATAAACGAATAATTTTCGCTGTTCAATTCAATCGTATTTTTGTACGCTGCTTCATCCGTCGGAGCCGGATCGCCGTGCTTAACAACAGCAATTTTAATACCGTTAGGCGCATGACACTCAATGTTGATGCCGTCGGCATCTGATGACTGTTTATCAGTGAACCACGCCTGAATGCCATAAAAGGCGGCAAGTGCAACAGTGAACAGAACTATTAAATTTTTAGCAATCATTCTGCCCGTTTTTCTGTTGGGCGCAGTAGAATTTTTCATTTTTGCCCCTTATTCTACACTATAGTAAACAGCAACAAATCCGTCAGCCTTCAATGTTTTGTTATGAACAACAGTAGTTTTTTTGCCTGTTGACTCACGAACAATGTTTTCAAAGTTCATTGCAAACGGTCTGTCAACTCCTGAGAATGTTATCACAAGCGGAAGCCTTCCGGCGCTTTTCAGCTTTGAACACAAATCCGAAAAAGCAACTTCAAGGTCTGCCTGCTTTTTATAGATTTTGTAAACATCTGCACCGTTACGGGAATATCCTGCAAGCATAACACCCTTTTTGCTTCTGCAAATGCAAAGTGATCTTACAGACTTTTGAGCGTCCATAAGCTCGTCTGCGATTGAAAGCTTGCCGAATTTTGCAAGCTCTTCGGCATATTTAGAAACAACAGCAACACTGCCGAAGCCGTAGTCACGAACGAACAAATCGCCGACATCCTTAATCGACTTGACTTCTTCCTTTGCAAGGCTGATTTTTTCGCCTGCTTTCTTTTCGGCTTTGCGAATTTCAGCCTGAGCCTCTTTTTTAATCTCGGCAACCTTGGCTTTCATACGCTTTTCGCAAGCCTTTTCTGCCTGCTCAACCTTTTTGTCAACCGATTTGTATGCCTTTTTAAGCTCTGACGCATGAGCGGCGTCATTTGCGGCTGATGATTTAAGGTTGGCTTCCTTAATTTCAACAAGCTCATTCCTGTGAGCCTCTTCCTTATCGGCAAGTTCTTTAAGATGCTTTTGCTCTGTTTCATTTGCCTTTGCCGCAAAATCCGCATTCAGCTTTGCTACATAAGTGTTATGTTCAGCCTCTGCATCGTTGAATTTATGGTTAAGCGATTCAACCTCTGCCGAATGAGCATCGTTCATCTGCTGTTTTTCTTCAGCAAAAACAGCATTCATTTTGCTGACTGTTTCCTTATGCTGAATGCGTTCGGTTTGGAGAGTATCAGTGAGCTTCTCATTTTTGTCAGACAAATCGGTAATCTTACGAGCGTCCTCTTCAATCTGCGCATGGCATTTTTCAAGGTTTTCCGTAAGAGCCGTAATCTTTGCAAGTTGTTCGGCAACCTGAGTTTCAAGCTCTGCAATATGAGCCTTCTGCTCGGCGATAACAGTTTCCTGCTCTTTCACCTTTGTCTGCAAACGAGCATTCTCCTGCACAAGCACGAGAATTCTGTTATTTAATTCTACTATTTTTTTATTGAGTGTGTCAATAGTCTGATTGAGTTCATCAATCGTTTTATTCAACTCTTCAATAGTATCTTTTAACTGCTGATTTTCTTCCTCAAGCTCGGCAATTCTCTTTTCTGCCTCCATCAACTTGAGTTTTGTCTGCTGGAGTTCAGCTTAACCTCTTCAAGTCGGTCTTCAAGAGCAGAAACCTTACCTCTGAGTGTGAGAATCTGCTGTTCTTTCTGATCGATTATAACCTTTAAATTATTGATTTCACTTGTAAGGTCAAGAATTTTCTTTTCACGGTCACGGATTTCACGAAGGCGGATTTCCATTTCCTCTTTACGAACAGCCTCAAGCTGTGCCTTCATAACCGCCTCACGGGTTTTTTGAGGTTTTGCCGCCTCCTCTGCAAGACGGGCGTTTTCTGCGTCGTACTGTTCCTTGAGAATCACACGAAGTCCGGGGTTGGTTGCTATAGACATCATAAAATGCTCAAAGCCCATTGCAAAATAAACATCTTGCTGAACCGTGTCCGTCATCTTACCGTCATAATCCTCGGTAACAACCTCAAAGCCCTTGCGCTTGTAGCTGTCAAGGAAGTTCCACAGTTCAATAGCCTTTTTGAAGTTAGGGTTCTTCTTGAGAAGGTTGGTCTGCGTAAGCGGCGGGTGAACCTCAGGCTCATTTGCGATTTCCTTCATCAACTGAGTGTTCAAAAACTCATTGAGTGTTGTTCTGATTTTTCTGATTCGGTCAAAGTCCGAAAGCTGTGTAACATCAAGAACATCAAGGTCATCAGCAAGAGTTTCATGCGATTCATTTATATAATTAAGATTAAAATCTACTTTTTTCTCATTAAAATTAATGTGACGAACCATTGAAATATCGTTATAACTGTCGTTCGGCACATCCTTCATCTTTGAATACTTATCGTCAACAAAGTGAAGCGCTTTGCGAATGAGCGTCATAAGAACACGGTTTTCGTAAATTGCAAAGCTCTCTTCACGCTCAATTGTGAGGATTTTGTTAGGCGTTACCATATCACCCTCAACCTTGGCAATAAAGTTAGTGTGCTGCGAAAGGTGTTTAACCGACTCGGGGCCAATCTTTTTTGCAAGTTCAACTCTAACAACATTGTCAACCTGCTTAATAAAACGGCGCTGTTCGTCTATTGCTTTCTGAATGTACGGAAGTGTTTCCTCAATGGCAACAACCCATTCCATGTCTATAACCTTTTCGTTGGTCTTACCGTCGAGTCTGTCCTCGCCCTTGTCGCCGTCTTTAAGGCCTTCCATTATGTAGTTGTAAGTAAAATCATTTTTCAGAATATCCTGCATATTCATATATGCTCTGAAATATTTACTAAAATCAGCCATTGATTTTTCTCCAATCAGATAGTTTACCGTTTATAAAAGGCGCAAAGTCCTTTCACCAAGCAAAGGGCGAACAGAGTTCGCCCTGAATTGCTAAAATTATACAAGCTTTTTAAGCATACGGAGATAATCCTTGCTTTCGTTCATGTTTTCTTCACCGAAAAGCTCGTCAATATACGCACAAAGGCCGTCAATCTCGTCACGAATGTATGAAAGGTTAAGTGACTCAAATTTTCTGAATACTTTACGGGCAAGAACATAATCAAGACCGTCAAGCTCGGTTCCGCCTGTACCGACATAGGCAGGAACAAAGTCACGAAGCTGTTTAACAATACGGTTACCGAAAGCTATACGGAAATGCTCAATAACATAATCGTCAAGGAGAGTAATCTTCTTGATGTTTTCTTCGGAAACAACAAATTGAACCTTAGCGGCATTGAGGATGTACTCAAAATGTTTGTATGAAATGTAAACAGGATCTGTGAGAGGTGCATCAAAAGGAACACCCTTTGTGTCAATGTTAATCGGCATAGCACGGTCGTAAACCTTATCGGTAATGGCAAAGGTCGAGTCATCGTTATTGGCAGTACCGATGTACCACATATTCGGCGGGATTCTGAGCTGACCGTTTACAATATGCTTAGGGTCGCTCGGCCATGAGTTCGGGATAATATCAACAACCCACTCGTCTCTTGATGGCATTTCAAGAATTGAAAGCATTTCTGCAAAGTAATACTCAACTCTTGCGATGTTCATTTCATCAAGGATTACAGCATATATGTTATCATTGTAGGAAGCCTCGTACATTGCACGGAGAAGCTCTGTTTCGTTAAACTTCTTTGTAAATTCGTTGAAGTAACCGAAAAGCTCTGTTCTGTCACGCCATGACGGCTGAACAGATGCAACGATGGACGGGTTGTTTACAAACTTACCGAATGCATATGCAAGTGAAGTTTTACCTGTACCGGAAATACCCTGAAGGATAATAAGTCTTGTTGATGCGAATGACGCAACAAAAAGTCTGATAAGCTTAATATCGTAGTAAAGACCAAGCTGTGAACAAGCAAAGAGTCTGAAACGCTCACAGAACTCGGGAAGTGTGATATCGTTGTCATAAACCGGCGGAACATAATCTGCCCAAAGCTGATCGATTTCCGTAAGCTTGTAGAAACGGCTTTCGCCTGTGTCCTCTTCTTCGCCGTTGTTGAGCGACTCGATTTCTTCGCCTGTAAGCTCTGAAATCTCGTTGGGGTTAAGACCAATCTGTGAAACCTTCATAGAGAGAATCTTATCCTTTTCAAGGTTGAGTCTCATAACCTCTTTGTTGAGTGCCTGAACCTCTTTAACAAGAGAATCTGTATCTTTTCTTCTTCTGTGCGAACGAATAAACTTTTTTACAGCGACGACAATAAGCCATACGCAAAGTGCAAGCACAGCAACCAGAAGCACAATGGCAATAATTGCAATTACCCATGCGAGGCCGCCAAGCTCCGTGGTATAGGCATTAATAATGTTTACATAAGCGGAAAAATCAAAGGCATTGCCTACTCCGCCAAATAACCCGGTGATTATTGACCATAATGAGCCAAAAAACTGACCGAGAAATTCAAAAAGAAATTTAAATACTGTATCCACGGTACTTCGTCTCCTTAAAAAAATCTACTCTCATCTTCTTTAGGCGAAATTTTATCGCCTTATGTTGCGGCAATCAGCGACTGCCGTTCGTTTCCGACGGAAACGGTTTTGTGTTAATCTGTTGTTTTTGTATTATCAGAAAATCCGTATTTCAAATAAAAAACACGGTTCACCGTTATAAATTAACTGATAATTTCTGTTGTGTTTTTACTGTGAGCTGTAACTGTATTTCTTTCTCAGCTCTGAGACTGAGAAAGAAATATACCGTTACGATAAACGCTATTAGTGCGTTAGGGACAAATTTGTCATAACTTAATCGGAATTATCAGCGGAATTATTGCCATCAGCAGGTGTTTGTACTTCGGGCTCATTTTCCGCCTTGTCCTGATTTTCTCCGACGGAGGCAAGATATTCCTCAATAGCTCTCTTTTTCTGTTCTTCGGTAAGCTCGGCGGAATCAACCGCAAGCTTTGCCTCTTCGAGAGTTTTTTCCTTATTGTAAGCAAGGAGGTTGAGAACAACTCGGATTGCTTCATAAACAAAGAAAATAATCATCGGAAGCAGAACGCAGAGGAAAAATCCAAGCTGAGTTCTGATAAAGCTTAAAAAGTTACCCACGCCGCCAATCTTCGTACCTGTGTATTTGGCGACAATAGATGAAGAAGTTTGAAGTTCTTCATCGGGCTCAGGGTTAGTTTTCTTATTGTCACCCTGTGTTCTGTAGTAGGTAATGTTGTCATCCTTAACAACCTCAACAATTCGGTGAGTATTGAGTTCGGAATTACCGTTGATCTCCTTATAGAAAGTAACAATATCGCCTTTCTTATATTCGTATGAAGGATCATTTGTAACCTCGCAGAAAATAAGATCGCCTGTATTAATTGTATCTTCCATTGAACCTGTCAGAACGCTGAGGGGTGCAATGCCGAAAATATTGGGGACCCCTGATGACTTGGAAGTTAGTGACAATGTAACGATTAAAATCGACACTGCCAGAATCAAAATCACAATAATGTCAATTATTATGTTTACTATTCTTTTTACAACTTTTTTCATAAGGGGTCTCCATTGCATTTGAATTTTAAATAATGTTTAGAAAAAACAAGAAATTATTCTTCTACAGGTGTACCATCTACATCGAATACGAGATCAGGAATCTTCTGACCTGATTTAGCATCTACACAGTCTTCATCCTGACCCTCAAACCAAACATAGAGGGCATAATAAGCAGCCTGATCTACATCGAGATCTGGAACTGAAACTTCATATTTTGTAGATGGTGTAATAGAATCACCTAAATCGCCTGCGAGTGAGCTGATTGGCTGATAAGGAGTAGCTGTCTTAGCAAATACAGTACCTGCTGCACCGAATGTACCGTTAGTTGTAATAGCAGAACCGTCGACACCGATAGGAACAAGAGCTACACGAGCATATTCACTATTCTCGCCCTGGAGTGTAAATGTAATCTTAACATCCTTAACCTTAACTGCACCAGCGTTTTTAACGTTAAGTTCATCACTGAATACATAGTCTGCTGTTATTGTGCCAGGTGCCTTTGCGTCCTTGATCGATGCTTTGTCAACTGCACCTGAAACAGCGTCAGAAGCGTTAGCATAGAACCACTGGCTTCCGTTTGATGAAGAAGCAGGATACATTACTCTGCCATCTACGCCATACTGAATGTGGCTCTGCCAATTTGTTCTGTCTTGCTTACTAAGAACGAGAGAACTTACTTTACTTGTTTTTGCGTTAATCTGGTCAGCATAAGAACGCGTATCCTGTGTGAACCAAGCAAATGTTGCTGTACCAAGTGCGAGCATTGCCACGAGGAGCATTGCTACGGAAGAGATTAATAATCTCTTTCTTGATGTTGTTTTCATAGAGAAATTCCTCCTAAATAAAATAATTTTTGTCCCTAAAACACCATAGGGATTTTTTGCTATATCAGTGCCGAGGCACATAATACCAAGTTGATGTAATACTGTACCGAAAATTACGGCTTTGCTGTGGATTCTTCATCGTCACGAACCGAGAACAGCATTCTCATTCTGACATGACCGTTACGGATATCATCGATACATTCGGGGTCGTTACCCTCAATCCAAATTACGATTGTGTATTTGTCAATATCGCCAACCTTGAATTTTTCGGTTGATGTTTTATAAACTTCCTTATCGCTTACAAACTTTGTGCAATCGGTTTCGGCTTTGCTTCTGTCTTTGTACTGACCTTTGCCGTAAATTGAGCTCTTGCCGTTTTTGTAAATCATAACTCGGGTTGCTTCATCTGCCGACTTAGCCGCACCTGTGATTTCAAGCACTGCATCATAGTCAAGCTCAACCTCTCCGTTATTTTTACAATAGAAAGTATAAGCAACATAGTTTTTGCCGTTGTGTGCACCGTCCTTGCTTGTGTCAAGGTCAACAGGAAGCCATGAATATGTAATATTTGTAACATCCTTAACCTGCTCCGCTGTAAGTGAAGCACACTGAGTTTTGAAGTCAGCATCTTCGCTAAGCACGATACCTTTTTTTACGGCAGGAGAATCAATGCTGATAATCAAGTCGCCCCATTGCGTTACAAGCGTTGAAACGATGAACAGAATAAGAAGAATGATTATGCAGACCGAAAGGATAATGCTCAAAAGCCGTCTGCGCTTTTTGTATTTTACAATCTCGATTGAATCATTTTTTACATGAAAATGTTCAATCTCGGAATCTGCCATTTTCTTATCGTTTAAGCGACTTAACTCCTCGGGAGTAATCGGTTGTTCAATTTTTGGTTTCTTTTTTCCGAACAAGTTTTTCTCTCCCCTCAAAAGTTAAATCTTTACATATATTAGTTAGGTGGTTTTGTAACCTCGGCTCTTCTATCTGCCAAGCCTCGTTGTTCTCCGCTATTCCTTAAATAACTCCCACTCGTCTAATCCGCTCCAACCACTTTCGTGATTTTCTCGGCTTAGTCCTCGCCGGTCGTTATTTCAGGGCTGCGAACCTCGGCTCTTCTTTTAACTGATTGGTTTATTGTCCTTATCGCATCCGACAAAGCCAAGCTGAACAGAAATGTGTGCGTCCTGAACATCGTCATCACACTCGGGGTCGTTACCCTCAATCCAAAGACGAACTGTTACCTTAACAGGTTCGAGCTGATTAAGATGGAAAAGTCTTGTGTTGTTTGAGTAAACCATTGAACCTGACGGCAAATCAAAGGTTGTCTGTCCGTTTACGGGAGTACTTCTGTTCGGCTCATAAATTGTTGTGCCGTTGCCTGCTCCCTCGGCTGTGAAATCAACTCTCGCACAATTTACTACATCAGCTTTTGCACCGGTTGATTCTGTCGATACCTTTGTACCGTCATCAGCGCCTGCTTTTGTGCTTTCGGTTGTGAGGTGAACCCACATTTCCTCAGTCGCAATGAAGTAGCATTCAAACTCAAGGTAGCTGCGCTTGTTAGGCTCTCTGACTGTGCCACTCTGATTGGTGAACTCTGTACCCTCTCTTGTTGTAACAGGGTCAAGCACCGTATCTTCAAGGCTTGAACCGTGCTTTTTAAGGTAATCGTCAATCATTTCGTTCGTGATTACCTTGCCGTATTTTTCAAGGTCTTTGCCGTGGTTTTCCATACTGACTTTAAGTTGTGCGGCAAGGCTGATATTCAAATCAAGCTTGTCAACGCCCGCGAAAGTGTTTACCGAGAACCACGCAACCGTAGCTGTTGTCATTGAAAGAAGGGTTATGATTGCAACAAAAACAATCAGCCTTTTTCTCTTTTTAAATGGAACTTTGTCGCTGACCATCTTATCAATAATCCTGTTAAAAAGGCCCACAAAAACCCTCTCCTCTTAAAAAATAATGCACTAAAATGACGCACCGCTGTACAAAATATAATAATATTCTATACCTTCAACGCACATTTTGCAATATTTATTTGTCCTCTGTCATTTTTTTTGGATGAATTCACAAGATTTTCACATTACATTTGTGCATTTCTCTAAACTTTTCTTTTTCGATTATATTTTAACGGACTTAATCTGCTTGTCTTTTATTCATATTCTAACCTTTAAAATGATATAAAAAAACAAAAAATCCCCTTTAATTAAGGGGATTTTAGGTTTACAATAATAACAAACGACATTTAATTAAATTTGAGGCAAAAGTTACAACCGTGTAACTTATTTTGTTATATTGCTGTTTTAAATTATTTAATTTTGTTTTCTCACTATTTTGTACTCATCATAAAGTTGAAAGTAATGACAGGTGTCTGTGCTTCGGGTTAAAAACCTTGCCATTTCGTCCTCGTCAAGGTTGATATTGCAATAATCACCGAATTCGTCATCACTGACAAAGTTTGCACAAAATTCGCATTGGTCAGCCATTCTGCTCACCGTCCTTTTTAAGAAACTCATATTTGTCATAGCTGAACGGAACATAATTCTCGAGCTGATTGAAAACCTCTTCTTCGGTATCGGCAATCGTGTAGAGTCTGTTACAGGCATTGGTCATAAACTTTTCACTTACGGCATTGTCAAGCATTGCAAGCATTGAGTTATAGTAGCCTTTTACATTATATATAATGATAGGCTTTGTGTGTCTGTTAAGCTGCTTTAGTGTGAGAACCTCAAAAAATTCTTCAAAAGTACCCATACCGCCGGCACAAATTACAAAAGCGTCCGCTTTATCTTCCATAATACCTTTGCGTTCACGCATTGTATCTGTTACAATAAGTTCAGAGCATTTGTCAAAAACAACACCCACATCAATAAAAAAATCGGGTGTAACTCCGATTGTGTGGCCACCTGCGCTGTATGCGCCTCGGGCAGATGCGCCCATAACACCGTATTTTCCCGCACCGAAAACAAGGTTGTAGCCCTTTTCGGCAATCTTTTTGCCGAGATGCTCGGCAGATTCAAGATAGATTTTGTCAATTTGCTCACTTGATGAGCCAAAAACGCATATATTCATACCTATTTATCCTTTCGCATTTGCGTTGTATTTTTTCTGATTTTATCCAAAACAACCGTCGGTTATCTGAACTTAGTTTGAAGATTGCAACAGATTGCAACCATCCGCAATTAGATTATACATCTCAAATACACGGCGGTCAAGCAGTCAGAACAACGGCAATGCACAATTTACACAGAATTTATTTTTTCAAAACATTAAAAACATTAAAACTTATATTAATCATTTTATTCAACGGAGATTACATTATGTCTGCTACTTCTTCAAAACTCAAAAATCCGAATGATTCAGTTATGAATCAGAGCGTAATCAAGCTTGCGTGGCCGATATTTTTACAGCTGTTGCTCGGCATCTCACTCGGCTATGTTGACACGATTATGCTCTCAAACTACAATGAAACCGCCGTTGGTGCAATCGGCAACGCAAACCAGGTTCTCGGTTTTCTGACTCTTGCCTTTAACATTATATCAAGCGCAACGGGCATAATTGTCAGCCAGTACCTTGGGGCAGGTAAAAAAGAAAAGATGAATATGATTTACACGGTTGCGTTGTCATTCAACCTTGTGCTGAGTATTGTAATCAGCTTTGTTGTATTCATATTCAGTCGAAATCTGCTTGAGGCAATGCAGGTGCCTGCGGCAATGCTTGATGAATCGGATATGTATATGCGAATAGTCGGCGGTACAATCTTTACTCAGGCGCTTATTAATGCTTTTAACTCAATTTTTGCAAGCAACGGCAAAACCGTTTTCGGTATGATTATCGGTCTTGGAATGAACATTATCAATATCTGCGGAAATGCTCTTTTGCTCTACGGACCGCTTCAGGTTCTCGGACTCGGTGCGTCGGGTGCGGCTGTTTCCACATGCGGAAGCAGAGTTATTGCGGTAATTGCATCTGTTATATACTTCTACACGGTTATCAAAGGCAAGTTCAGCCTTAAATATCTTCGTCCGTTTCCGTATGATGTTCTCAAAAGCCTTCTTAAACTCGGCATTCCGACAGCAGGCGAGAACATTTCCTACGACTGTTCACAGCTGTTTTTACAGGCATTCATCAACACAATGGGTATCGTTGCAATCAACGCAAAAATCTACGCCAATATGCTTTCAATGTTCACATATATGATTGCTCTTGCCGCTGCAAATGCAACACAGATTATTGTCGGTCACAGCGTAGGCGCTCACGATTACGATTTTGCATACCGCAGGGTGCTGAAAACTTTGCGTTTCGGTATGATAATTTCAATCTCGGTTGCAATTGTAAACTGGTTGATTTCGCCGTTTACACTCGGACTTTTCACAGGCGATAAGGCTGTTATCGCACTCGGTTCATCGGTTATGTTCATTGCGATTATTCTTGAATTCGGCAGAACAACAAACCTTGTTATAATCAACAGTATGAAAGCCGCCGGCGATGTTAAATTCCCGACTGCACTCGCAATTTTTTCAATGTGGCTTTTGAGTGTCGGACTCGGCTGGCTGCTCGGAATTTATTTCGGAATGGGACTTACCGGAATTTGGATTGCCATGGCTGCCGATGAGATTTTCAGAGGCGTCGTTGTGTTTATCCGCTGGATAAAGGGCGGTTGGAGAGGCAAAAGGGTTGTGCTTGAAGATAAGACAAGTCCAACCGAAACGGCAGAAGTTACGGCTTAATCCGACAAAAGAATATGATACCATAAAATAAAGGAGATCAAAACTATGAATTTTGCGGAATACAATGTTAAGGACGCAAACCTTGAAGAAGTTTTGCTTGCACTCAAGTCGCTTGATACGGTTGAGGCTGTCGCACTCGGCGGTTCTCGTTCAACAGGTGCAAGTGATGAAAATTCGGACTACGATATTTATGTTTACTGCGCTGAAATTCCGACAGCCGAAACAAGAGAAAATCTCCTCGGAAAATACTGTTCGATTGCAGAATTCGGCAATCATTATTGGGAGAGCGAGGACAACACGGTTATGAATAACGGTATTCCCGTTGACATAATCTACCGTGAAGTTGAAAGGTTCGGTCGGTATATTGATACGGTAATCAAGGGCGGCAAGGCTTTTAACGGCTATACAACCGCATTTTGGCACAATATCAAGAACAGCAAGGTTCTTTTTGACAAGACAGGCACTTTCACAAAATTCAGAGATATGGCGCAGATTGATTTTCCGGAAAATCTCCGCAATGCGATTATCAAAAACAACCGCAACCTTTTGAACGGAAAGCTTCCGTCATATGACAGGCAGATTAAAAAGGCTCAGGAGCGTGGCGATATCGTCAGTGTCAATCACAGAATCACCGCTTTTCTCGAAAGCTATTTTGATGTTATCTTCGCACTCAACCGTCAGACACACCCCGGTGAAAAAAGACAGGTTCAGCTCTGCAAAAAGTATTGCACCCTCTTGCCAAAGGATTTTGAAGAAAACATAAACGCTCTTATGAAGTCAATCTCAGACGGCGGTTCATATGAAATCGTCACAGCAATGGTCAATAACCTTGATGAAATTCTTAATGATGAATTTAAGTGAATTTGATACACTATTATATACGGAAAAGGTTGTTACCAACAAATGGCAACAACCTTTCTTTGTATTGTAATTTCTCTCAGTATGAATATTTACAAATTATTTTATTATGTCAATTTATTGGTATGGCAGCTATATCTTTCCAATTATCCGGGAAACCCATACCCTCCAACACAAGTTTTGTATACGATTCACCTATATCTGAATTAAGCCTCGTTATCGCAGTATTTAATAGATTCAAAAAGTTCTCATAGTTAAATGTCGGTAATAAGTATTTCAGACAAATCAACACAGTGAACAAATCGTTTTTACTTTTCGGGTTATATTCAGAAATCTCATTATAAACATCTAATTTCTTGATAGATTTTTTGGTTTTGTAATTATAAAGTCTTTCGCCGTGTGCACAAACATTTCTGAACTTGGATAAAACATTTAACATTGACGATAGTTGATGCGGATAAATTGATGGGAATTCTTTTGCAACCTGTGATTGAAGTTTTTGATTTGAAAAATTATACATCTTTGACAGATTACCAAAAGTCAAAGTTTGCATAATAACCCATAATGGAACATTTTTATACTTAGTTTTATTATGATGAACATACTTATATCTTGATGAATGTCTAATAATGCCGTTAAGTATTGATATGAAGTTATTTACGTCGGTTTGATACTTTGAATAATTATAGTTATTTGCGTCAAGATAATCATTTTGTTTATCGCCGTATAATTCACAGAAAGAATATGAATATAACGATTTTATATGTTTTTCAATATGTATAAATTCATGTAAAAAAATCTCTCTCATATAATCGTCAAATTTATAAAGGTTAATAATCCCTTCAAATGATGCATCAGATTTGTAATCTCCGTTCTTTGCAATCTTAAATATATCTTTATATCCGGTAATCAAGGAATAATAACTATACCGTTTAAGTTCCGATTTAGCAATCTCATCATTTATAATGGATAATTTTTTCTGCTTTAATAAATCAATCTGTTCATCGTAAGATAAAAAATGTTTTTTTATTTCGCTCATAAAAAGAAAAACCCCCGTACCATAAGAGTACAGAGGTTTTTCGGTTGCAGACCCGCAGGTTACTACAACGCGATCACTAGTTAATAGTATAACCAAAAATGTGATTTTTGTCAACTAAAAAATAACTAGTAATAAAAGTTTATTCCATCTGTACAATAATTATGCAAATTATTTTTATTTATAATTAAGTTGATTAAGTTGCCGTACAATTTCGCAAACACAGACAGTAGTAAATGAAGTAATTATATCCCTATTTTTAGATAAAAAGCGCATGTGCCATATTATTATGACTATATAAATTGATACTCAATTATACATCTCATCAAAAATTTCTTTTGCCGTAACCGCATTGTCGGTTATGGCATTTTTTAATTCGGTGATATTGTCAAACTTTTTTTCGGGACGAATGAAATCAAGCAAACGGACATCGGCTGTCTGACCGTATATTTCACCGCCGTGAAAGTCAGGCATCCATGTTTCGCTCAAAAGCGTTGTTCCTCCCACCGTCGGCTTTACACCGATATTAGTCACACCGCAATAGACCTTTCCGTTTTCAAGCGTAACGGCAGACGCATAAACACCGTATTTCGGCACGGCAAGATTTTCGGGAAGTTTCTGATTGATTGTCGGAGTACCGAGTTCTCTGCCAAGTCTTTTTCCGTGAGTGATCACGGCAGAAAAGCCAAAATATGAACACAAAAGCTTGTTCGCACGACGAATGTTTCCCTCGCTCACAAGCGAGCGGATAAGTGTTGACGAAACAACATCGCCATCGTCACGCTCAGGCTCAATCACTTTAAGCTCCGTGCCGTTTTCGTCACAAAGCTTTTTGAGCAAATCGGTATCGCCTTCTCCGTTTTTTCCGAAACGATAGTTAAAACCGCAGACAACAAATTTTGCGTTGAGGTCGCCGAAAATAATTTTCTCAACAAAGTCCTTTGCAGACATATTCATCAGCTTTTTAAAGTCAGGACTGAAGGTATGTTCAATACCCAGGCTTTCAAGCGTTTTCAGCTTATCTTCCGTTGTCATAAGCGCACCCTTAGAAGATTTTCCGAGAACCTCCTTCGGGCTTTGAGCAAATGTAAAGCACACGGGCAAAAGTCCGTTTTTCTTCTGCTCAACAGCCGAGAGAATAACCCTTCGGTGTCCCTTGTGAAGTCCGTCAAAAAATCCGAGAGCAACGGCAGTATTCAATTTTTCGTGTTCTGAAACAGTAAAATTCTGCATATATATTTCCTATGATTAAATTAAATTTTACCGCTTTTCAAAAGTGCGGCAGTCTTTAAAACGGCAATCTGTGTTTTGGCGTCGGGAATCATATTGTTAAGCACCATTTCAACGGCTTTGTTGAGGGAGATTTTTTCAACATTCAAAAACTCACCCTCGTCAAGCTTTTGCTCACCCTGTGACTTTACCCGACAGGCATAAAGATGGATAATTTCCGAGGTGTATCCGGGAGACGGATACACCTGACCGAGAGAAATGTAGGAGTAACCCTCAAGTCCCGTTTCTTCAAGAAGCTCACGCTTTCCGTTTTCAAGCGGAGTAGAACCCTTTTCAAGCTTGCCGGCAGGAAGCTCAAGCACAACCTCCTTGTACGGATAGCGAAACTGCTTTACAAAAGAAAGGTTATTGTCCTCATCAAGAGCGGCAACGCATACTCCGCCCGGATGATTGACCACCTCCCTCTTTGACCTTTTACCGTCAGGAAGCTCCACTTCGTCAAGGACTATATGCAGAACTCTGCCGTCAAAAATTTTCTTGCTGTCAAGAGTTTTTTCAAAAAGCTCCATAATTATGCCTCCGTTTTAAAGATTGAATTATCGAAAGGAAAGGATTTTGTTATGACCGATTATAATGTTTTTCCCGATTACAAAACACGCAAGGAAATCATAAACGAGCTCTGCGACAGGTACAAGTTCATCAAGCATTGCTTTGCCGGAAAAAGCGTGTGCGGAAGAGGAATTGATGTTCTGCATATCGGCAACACCAAGAATCGTGTACTCTACTGCGGCGGTTTTCACGGCTCGGAGTACCTCACAATACTTGCCCTGTTGAAATTTTTTGAAGAATGTTGTGAGGCAATGGAAAGCGACAAAACTGTCGGCGGATGCAAAATCGGGAATTTTTTAAGCATTCGAGGTCTTACGATTGTGCCTTGCGTAAATCCCGACGGCACGGAAATTGCCTTGCATGGCAGTGACGCCGCATTCAAATACAAACCGCTTGTCGAAAAGGTCTGCACCGATACATATAAATGGCAGGCAAATGCCCGTGGAGTTGACATAAATCACAACTTCAATGCGGGTTGGTGCAGGCTTAAACAGCTTGAATTAAAGAACAATATCAAGTGTCCGGCGCCGACAAGATTCGGCGGCAATCATCCCGAGAGCGAACCTGAAACAAAGGCACTTACAACACTTTGCCGTAATATTGACTTTGAACGGGCAATCGCTCTGCACAGTCAGGGACGGGAAATTTACTGCTCATTCGGCAGACACACACCCGTTCTGAGCTTTCGGCTTGCGTCAATTTTCTCACAGGCAAGCGGCTACAACATAGCCTTTCCCGAGGAGATTGCCACAGGCGGCGGCTTTAAGGATTGGTTCATCGAAAAATTCCGCCGACCTGCCCTCACCATAGAAATGGGACTCGGCAAAAATCCCCTCCCCCTCTCCGATTTTGAAGAAGAATACAAAATTCTGCAAAACATTCTCTGTCTCGGAGCGGTGGTTTAAATTATCTGATATAATTCAAGGGCAACCTCGGTTGCCCTTGTTTATTTTGTTATTTTTAATAACTTTGATTAATTTTTATCGTCCTCATCATCAAAGAATGAGATTGAGTTTACGATATTGTCAACAGCCTCGTCTGAAATTACATTCGGCTCGTCAAGATATTTTGATCTTTTTTCAATGCTGTCAATAGCCATCTGCATCTGCTCCTGGGGAGTTGACGGTTTTTTCGGAGCGTCGTAAATCTCATTATCCTCGGGATTTGAGATGTTCACATACTCCTCTTTTTTAGGCTCTTCCTTAACCTCGGGTTCTTCCTCAGGCTCAACGATTGCAGGCTCATTGCCGTCATCGGAAACTTCAACTTCCTCTGTCACTTCTTCCGCAGATTCCTCTTTTACGGGTTCTTCCGCTTTTTCGGCAGATTCATCATTTTTTTTTGACTTGTCAACGCCAAAGTTCGGAGCATCGTAATTTTCGTCAATCTCCTCTGCAGCAGCCATAATTACCTCACCGGGAGCGTCAATCTGCTTTTCTCTTCTCGCCTCGGCAACAGCCTTGAGTTCATCAAGGTGATTTACAGGCTTTTCAACCTTTTCGCTGTCCTCATCAAAATAGATATCATACCATACGAGGAACACATAAATTGTCCAAACTCGTCTGCTGTTATCTTCTTTTCCGCTGAAATGACTGTCGAGCCATGAAACAAGGACATCTGTATTGAAGAATTTCTCGGCAGTTTTGCCCTTGAACTTTGTCTTTACAACATTATAATACTTCTCGTCACGAAGCCATACTCTTGTCGGTACAGGGAAACCGAGTTTCTCTTTTTCGGCAGTAGCCTCAGGCATATGGCGAACGGCAGCCTTACGCATTGCATACTTTGTGTTGTGCTTGTTGCAGCGCAGTTTTGTCGGGAGCGATGACGCAACCTTGAAAACCTCCTTATCGAGGAAAGGAACACGAAGTTCAAGCGAGTTAGCCATACTCATTCGGTCGGCTTTAAGAAGGATGTCACCGACCATCCACATATTGATGTCGAGATACTGCATTTTTGTAACATCGTCATACTTACGGCAACGATAATAATATTTTCTTGTAAGATCCTGTGGGCGTGTTGCAATTGACGGATCTTTCAAAAGCTCCTGCTTCTGCTTGTAGTCATACATAAATGCGTTACCGATATAACGCTCCTCAAGCTTGTCACAGGCACGGATAAGATAATCTCTGCCCTTGATGTCGGGGAGCTTTCTGCAAATTGCTCTTATTGCCTTTCTGATGCAATGCGGAACAATTGTCTGATAAATTTTGAACACTCTCGGATCGTTGTAGCAAGTGTAACCGCCGAACAATTCGTCTGCACCCTCACCCGAAAGGACAACCTTTACATAATGGCTTGCAAGACGGGATACAAAGTAAAGTGCGATACATGACGGATCTGCAAGCGGCTGATCCATATGGTACTGAACAGTCGGAACAGCGTCCCAGAATTCTTCGCTTGAAATAAGGTGGGTGTGGTGCTCAACACCGATTTTTTCGCTGAGATTTTTTGCCCAGCTGATTTCGTTATATTTTTCGCCAAAGTCAAAGCCGACTGTAAATGTTTTCTGGTCGGCAAAATATGTTGAAACATAGCTTGAGTCAACACCGCTTGAAAGGAAACAACCAACCTCAACATCAGCAATTTTGTGAGCATTTACGGAGTTTTCAAAAACCTTTTCAATTCTGTCAACAGCCTCTTCCTCTGTCATTTCTTCATCGGGATTGAAACGAGCCTCAAAGTAACGGGTAGTTTCAACCTCGCCGTCCTTGTACCAGAGATAGTGACCGGGCATAAGGCAGTAAACACCCTCAAAGAAAGTTTCGGGCGGAACTGCATACTGAAATGAAAGGTAGGAATCAAGTGCCTTTCTGTTGAATTTCTTTTCAAACTTAGGATATTCAAGAATACTCTTGATTTCACTTGCATAGACAAAATCATTGCCTATCTGAGTGTAGTGCATCGGCTTAATGCCGAAAAAGTCACGGGCAATAAAAAGTGAATTATCCTTTGTGTTGTAAATAGCAAAGCCGAACATACCACGGAGTTTTGGGAGCATATCTTCTTTCCACTCTTCAAAGCCGTGAACAAGCACTTCACTGTCTGTATCTGTATAGAACTTATGACCTTTTGCGATAAGTTCTTTTCTCAAATCCTTGTAGTTATAAATTTCACCGTTGAATGTGAGAACAAGGCTTTTATCCTCATTGTATATAGGCTGATGACCTGCACCGAGGTCAATAATGGAAAGTCTGCGAAATCCCATGGAAATATTGTCGTCCGTAAAAAATCCGTCCGAGTCGGGGCCACGGTGAGTGATAACCTCTGTCATATTTCTGATGACATCGGCTCTGTTTTCAACCTGTCCCATAAAGCCGGCTATGCCGCACATATCACAATTCCCCTTTCAAGGTAATTTTCAAAATTAACCGCATTAGACTAATGCCCTATTTTAAACATTTTATCACAATTTACTCCCAAATTCAACTGTTTGCAGGCATAAGTTTCAAATCAAAGCAACGCCCCTCAGCCTTTTTTATTCTTTAAGTATTCATCAAGCAAATCCGCTGCATATCTGCACAATTCAGGACACGGACGGGCGGCATAATATTTCTCTGTTCGCTCAGACGGAGTCGGGGTATCCTTTGCCTTTGCTCTCATACCGAGAAGGTCACGGCAGATGATTGAACCGTTATCCTCTTTGAACCTTTCGGCAAGCTGCTGAACCTCGGTGTAGACACGCTTTTTGTCTGCATTATCCTTGCTGTCACTGTAACCCCTTGCAAGACCTAAAGCCATATACATTCCCGTAACAGTACCGCAGACCTCACGCATTCTGCCTATTCCGCCGCCGAACGGCGATGCAAGCATAAGAGCAGTCTGTTCATCAAATCCCAAATCGTCACAAAATGCAAGCAATACAGCCTGAGCGCAGTTGTAGCCCTGCATAAAATTATTCTTTGCAATTTCACCTTTTGTCATACCAATTTCTCCTTTTGACAAATCAATTTCATACAAGCCAAGTATAGCACCGAAAACCGCATACTGCAACGATTTTTTGCTTGTGAAAGAGATTGCCATATGTTATAATTTAGGGAGTTATGATGATAAATAAATCAAAATTGCTTACCCGTAGCGGCGGTCAGTGACCGCCATTCGCTTTGGTTGCAAAACCAAAACGAACAAATATACATCTGTAATAAGCGTTTTAATCAATAACATACGATAAACAAATGGTTTGTATTTAATCGAACCGATTTTACAATCGTTTCGATTGGCGTTCACTGAACGCCGCTACTGTTTGTACAAACGGTAACAATGCTACGCTCGGGCAAAATATGTTGCGGATTTTTCAAACTGTCTGCACGAATAGGGAACGGCGCTACTGATTTGAGTCACAATTTCTCCCACAGATTTAATCAAATACGGTTGCTTTATTCGGCAGAATTGGTATAATAATTTACAGAACATAACTTATTAAAATTCAGACATTAAAGAAAAAGGTGATTAACATTGTCTTTTCCACAGGATAAAATAAGAAATTTCAGCATTATTGCTCACATTGACCACGGCAAGAGTACGCTTGCAGACAGAATTCTTGAGCAGACCAACTCCGTTTCCGAAAGGGATATGGAGGCGCAGCTGCTTGATGACATGGACCTTGAGCGTGAGCGCGGCATTACAATCAAGGCGAGGGCGGTAAGCGTTATCTACAAAGCCGATGACGGCGAAGAATATCTTTTTAACCTCATCGACACCCCCGGTCATGTTGACTTTAACTACGAGGTTTCCCGTTCACTGGCAGCTTGTGAGGGCGCTATTCTTGTTGTTGATGCATCACAGGGCATTGAGGCGCAGACTCTTGCAAACACATATCTTGCCGTTGACAGCGGACTTGAAATTGTTCCCGTTGTCAACAAAATTGATCTGCCGAGTGCCGACCCCGACAGGGTTATTCAGGAAATCGAAGATGTAATCGGTATTCCTGCCGAGGATGCTCCGAAAATTTCCGCAAAGGCAGGAATCAACATTCACGCAGTTCTTGAAAAGGTTGTTCACGATATTCCTGCTCCGACAGGCGACATCAACGCTCCTCTGCGTGCATTGATTTTTGACAGCTACTACGACAGCTACAAGGGCGTAATTATATATGTAAGGCTCAAAGAGGGACAGATTCACCCGGGCGATGAATTCAAGCTTATGGCAACGGGCAGTGTGTTCAATGTTGTTGAGTGCGGACTTATGCACGCAACCGCTCCCGAAAAGACCGACGGTCTTTATGCAGGCGAGGTTGGCTACATCACGGGTTCAATCAAGACTCTTGCAGACGCAAAGGTCGGCGACACGGTTACACTCACATCAAATCCCGCAGAAGAACCGCTCCCCGGCTACCGTGAGGCACAGCCTATGGTTTTCTGCGGTATCTACCCTGTTGACGGCGCAAGATACGGCGACCTTAAAGATGCACTTGAAAAGCTTCAGCTTAACGATGCGGCTCTTTCGTTTGATCCCGAAACATCGGTTGCTCTCGGATTCGGTTTTCGCTGCGGATTTTTGGGACTGCTCCACATGGAAATCATTCAGGAGCGACTTGAAAGAGAATATCAGCTTGACCTCATCACAACCGCACCGAGTGTAATTTACAGAATCACACGCACAGACGGCACAGTTGAGATGATTGACAACCCGACAAACTACCCTGATCCGTCACTTATTCAAATGGCGGAAGAGCCTGTAACAGACGCTCACATCTATGCACCTAAGGAATATGTCGGCAATATTATGGAGCTTTGTCAGGACAGACGAGGAACTTTTGTCGATATGCAGTATATTGATGCCGACCGTGTTGATTTACACTATGTACTTCCTCTTGCCGAAATAATCTACGACTTTTTCGACACGCTCAAATCACGCACAAGAGGTTATGCATCATTCGACTATGAGCTTAAAGAATATGTTCAGAGCAACCTTGTTAAGCTAGATATTATGCTCAACGGTGAGGTTGTCGATGCACTTTCGTTCATCATTCACGCCGACAAGGCATATTCAAGAGCAAGAAAAATGGCTGAAAAGCTAAAGGAAAAGATTCCGAGACAGCTCTTTGAAATTCCGATTCAGGCTTGCATCGGCGGTAAAATTATTGCCAGAGAAACCGTAAAGGCTATGCGTAAGGATGTACTTGCCAAGTGCTACGGCGGTGATATTTCCCGTAAGAAAAAACTCCTTGAAAAGCAAAAAGAAGGTAAAAAGCGTATGCGCCAGCTCGGTTCTGTTGAAGTTCCGCAGGAGGCATTTATGGCGGTTCTCAAACTTGATACGGATTAACGGTGAAGATATGAAAGAACTTGCTATGTTTTATAACTTTTCGGACGAGAGACTTCGCAAGGCAAAGTTTGCACTTATGCCGTTGAAAATTCAGGTTAAAAAGGTTGAAAAAGAAGATTTCAATCAGCCTATCGGTTTCCTTGCAGGCATCAAAGGCGTTGAGCCTGTGGCAGAAAAGTTTGACGGTGACGGCTTTGACGAAGAAATGATTGTCATGCACAATTTCACGAATAAAACGATTGACTCGCTCATCAAGGCACTGAACAAGTGCGGTGTCGGACGAGTTCCGCTCAAGGCGGTTATTACTCCCACAAGCAAAGACTGGGACAGTCTGACGCTTATCAAAGCACTTAAAGCCGACCACGAGGAAATGCTTAAAAAATTGAAAACGAAAAGTTGAAAATGGAAAATAAATGTCGGGAAGACAGTTTGCAAAATGCAAAACAATGTCTTCCCGACTGTTTTTATATATAAAAAGTGTTTTTTGAGTATGGAAGTTCTTTGAATTTTGTAGGATTTTATATCGTTCATTACAACAACTTCGCCCTGATTTTGATAATATCTTTCTGACTTAAACCAAGCCTTATAAAATATTTTTCCGTGTTTCCAAATTCGTCACGAAATTTTTTCAAAAATTTTCTCATATAATCTTCGCAAGGCGTGACTATATTCATATTCAAATCAGTATTTTCACGGAGATAATCAAGTTTTTTCCGTATGTAATGTTTCGTCAAAACATAGTTTTCAACAATGTCATCATCAGACACACCTGCGTGTAAAAGCAAAATCGCCGAAACAACACCGCTTCTGTCCTTGCCGGCCGAACAATTAAAAATGACACCGTTCGGTGCATTGGCAATACATTCAAAAACATTTTTCATACTCGGCGAAACGGCTATTTTTAGGTAACTGTTCGGAACTTCTTTCGCTGAATTTGGCACTGCACTACCCTCAATTATAGGATAATTATAATAATTCAATCCTCTGACACAAGCAAGGCTGTTCGGCTTGTTGAGAACATCATCGGCAGTACGCAAATCTATTACCGTTGTAATTTTATGAGCAAACAAAAACGAACTATCCTGTTTGCTTGCGTTAAGCTGTTCGTCACTTCTGATCAACGAAAATTTCTTCGTAATATCGCCGTCAGAAGTATTGTAACCGCCCAAATCTCTGGTGTTTTGTGTAGATTTAAGCAAACTTTTATACAAGCACATTACAAGCCTCCGTTTTTGAAGTTTTTAATACAGTGATGACAATACACCGTTTTTATCTCATTAAAACATATATATTAAACAAATTCTATTTATCAAGTCGGGACTGAAAATCTATTTCACAAACGAACTATCTTCCCGACCGCAATTTTCCATTTTCAATTTTCAATTTTCAACTTTCAATTTTTAAGAATTTTCTCAATCAATTGTGCAACACCATCGTTATTATTTGACGGGATTACAATATCGGCACGGTCAAGGCATTTTTGACTTGCGTTTTCAACAGCCGCACCAAGTCCCGACTCGGCAATCATGTCGGCATCGTTATCTGCATTTCCGCAGGCGCAGACATTTTCCATGCCGATATTCAAAAAGTCACACAAACGCAGGAGTGCCTTCGCCTTTGATGCCTCTGCCGACATAATCTCAACAAAATGGTCGGTTGAAGTCGTAATTTCAACGCTGTTGCAAGCCTTTTTGATACTGCTCCACAGCCTGTTGCGAAGCTTTTCGTCCGTACTTATAATGCTGATGAGGTCAAGCTCATTTCTATGCTTGCTCAAAAAGCTTCTCATATCGACAATCTTGCCGTGGCATGAACGGGTGTATTCAAAATATTCAGGCTCACAGCCGTAGTCAAGCGGTCTATGCACATATCTGACATCGGCATATGTAAATCCGTCAATAAATCCCTCAAGAATAACATCGTCATTACGCACAGCACCGAGAATTTTCAACACATCATCGGGTAAAATCAGCGAACGGTGAACCGTTTTACCGCACTTGCTTATTACAGCGCCGTTCGAGGTAATCACATAGTCCAGACCGACAATGTTCATCACGCTGTCGGGCATCATAACGAACGGTCTGCCGCTTGCCGCAACAACGGTTATTCCGCTTTTAATCGCAGATTCAATGGCAGTTTGCGTTCGTTTGCTCAAGGTGTCGCTGTCGGCAAGAGTTGTGCCGTCAAGGTCAAGTGCAATCAGCTTTATATCTTTCATCTTATCCATACAAATCCCTCTGTCAGATTTTCTTTGGGCAAAATCCGTTCATACAGCATTCTTCACATTTTGCCTTTCTTGCGGTGCAGACTGCTCTGCCGTGCAGAACAAGTCGGTGACAAAAATCGTTGCTTTCATCGGGCGGCAAAAGCTCACGCAATGCAAATTCAATCTTTTTCTGATCCTTTAAATCGTGAAGTCCGAGCCTTTTTGTAATGCGTATGCAATGTGTATCAACCACAACCGCAGGCTGACCGAAAATGTCACCGCACACAAGATTTGCGGTTTTTCTGCCGATTCCGGGGAGTTTTGTCAAATCGTCAATATTATCGGGAACGACACCGCCAAAATCGTCACACAGCATTCTTGCCATTTCGACAATATCTTTTGATTTGGTCTTATAAAGTCCGCAGCTTTTTATATACTCAGCAACTTCTTCGGGAGTTGAGTCGGCAAAATCCTGAGCAGTTTTGAACCTGTCAAACAACGAAGGAGTGACCATATTAACCCTTGCGTCCGTGCATTGAGCGGCAAGCCTTGTTGCAATGAGCAGCTGCAACGGATCTGTGTAGACAAGCGAACATATTGCGTCGGGATATTCTTTTTTCAAGGCATGAACAGCGTTCACGGCAATTTCTTTTTTAGTCATAAATTCACCCCGTAATTTTAAAAAATGCAAAAATGCGATTAAATACTATTTTCTTCAGTATAACACAAAAATTCTGCTATTGCAATCAGGATAAAAAACTGGTACAATAGACACATAAAAGTTAGAAATTTGTTTCGGAGGACAAAAAATGTACAATAATTACATTTTTGACTTATATGGCACTCTTATCGACATTAATACAGATGAATGGAACGATGATTTATGGAAGAAAATTGCCATTCTCTATGCCTACAAGGGTGCACACTACACATATGACGAACTTAACGAAGAGTACGACAGACTTGTTCAGGCTGAAAAAAGGGCTGTTCTCAAGAAATCTCCCGACACAAAAGTTGTTGACATTAAAATTGAAAAGGTTTTCCGCAAGCTTTTCACACAGAAAGGCGTTAAGGTTACAAAAGCCGAGGTGCTTTTTATTGCCGAAGCATTCCGTTGCTACTCAACAAAGTACATCAAGCTTTATGACGGTGTACTTGATCTTCTCGACACTCTCAAGGCAAAAGGCAAAAAGATTTATCTTCTCTCAAACGCACAGCGTTCATTCACAGAAAATGAGCTGAATATGTTTGATCTGACAAAATATTTTGACGGCATTTGCATCAGCTCTGACGAAGAATGTTCTAAGCCTGACGAAAAATATTTCAAAACACTTTTTGACCGTTACGGACTTGAAAAGAGCGAGTCAATTATGATTGGTAACGACTATATCAGCGATATCGGCGGTGCGGCTGATTTCGGCATTGACAGTCTGTACATTCACCAGAGCATTTCACCCGAGATTGACGGCGAACTCCGCAGTACATATAAGGTTATGGACGGCGATGTGTTCAAAATCAAGAAACTTATTGTAAAGTAATAAAAGAATTCAACTGCACCTGATTTTACGGGTGCAGTTTTTAGCATAAATAGTGTATATTTTATCTGTAGTTATGCACACTATAACAAAGGAAGTGTGCAGATGAAACGCAAAGTACCCGATTACAAAAAGATTTTAACACCAAGTGATTTAGAGCTTAACACCTGTTCAAATCAGGATTGTACAGGACTTATCCCCACCGCAGTCAAAAATCCCGCTGAGGCTGATTCATACGAAGAACTCTATCCCTACATCAGCGGCGTAGCACCGCACCATGTTAGAGAAGATAGTTTGAAAAGCGATAAGCTCTAATACCCGAGGTAAGTTATCATTTTACCTAACTGCTCGTTATGCGGTGTAGCACCGCACCATGTTCGAGAAGATAGTTTGAAAAACGATAAACTCTAATGCCCGAGGTAAATTATCATTTTACCTAACTGCTCGTTATGCGGTGTAGCACCGCACCATGTCCAAGAAGATAGTAAAAATAAGGAACAACTTTAATCCCGAGATGTACTATATTAAGATGATACTCAAGACCAATCAAAAAACAGCGGAAGCAATGTGTTTGTGCATTACTTCCGCCGATTTTATATTTTCAATTTTAATCTGAAGAAATTATTTTGTATAGCCGTGTTCTTTACACATCATATCGTAATAACCGACTACGAAAAAGTCTGTATGCTCATTTTTAACATACGGACCATAGGTAATGTACGGGTACCTTGGAGAAATATTATAGTTACCGTAAGCATACCAACGCATTGTATCATCAAAATACTGTATACCATCCTGCTCGTCAAGGAAAATATGATTGTTTCCAAAGTCGCCATTAAGACCAACAATAAATTTTTGTAAATCAGTAGCGGCAATGACCGATATATCGCTTTCATACTTTGCTACATTTGTTAACATCTTCTGCGCACCTGTAAATTCAACCTCATGGGCGATATATTTCTGAATAAGGGTAGCATCGACAACATTAACAACACCGTCTTTGTTCACATCACCTTTTAAAGTATAGGCATTCGTCATCTTGTTGTACACAGCAAGAAGTTCATTGTAGGCATTTGTAATAGCCCAAACATCGTAATCATTAGTGCCTGCGATATACGGCTCTAAGGCGGTTTTCAAATCAGCAAGCTTATTCTTAAATTCGTTCCATTGCTCATCAGAATACCAGTTGTTGTAATTCTGTTCCTTACAGGCATTATCGTAAGCAGTTTTAGCATATGCAACATCAACATGAAGGTTATAAGCGGCACTATACAGCTTGTCCTTCATATTTTTATATTCCTCGGCTGTTGCAAGTTCGTCCTGATTATAAAGATTGTATGCCGCATTATATGTATCACCTGCAACACAGTTATAGATTCTCGCCTCACCAATGTTTGTGTTGAGAATTTTAAATGCGTCAAGGAGCCAGCCAAGTTTCTCACGCTCTATTTCAGTTTCGGACTTTTCATTTTCAGCAGCAAATGTTGTTAAAATGAAAGATGAAACCGCCAAAATTCCAACGAGTATGATTGATAATAATTTTTTCATTGTTTATTCCCCTATATCATCTTCTGTATCAATGTGCTGTCTGTTATACTAATAACTCCATCATGGTCAACATCTGCAGCCAAAATTTGCTCATCAGTAAGTGTGATTAGTTTGACAATATGTTTACTAACTAATGTCGCATCCTGTATACTAACATTACCATCCAAATTTACATCACCTAAAATCACAACCTTAAATTTAGTAGGTTCAGAATATTTTATTGTAGGATAAATAACATTACCATTTTTTCGAGCTTTGACCCTTACCCTAATATATCTTCTAAAATCGTTCTCGGTAACTGTATATTCTTTGGTATATGCACCTGAAATATTTGTCCAAGAAACTCCGTTAATTGAACTTTGCCACTGATAGTCAACTAAGTATTTATCTTTTTCAGGTAGTCCTTCAATTTTAGCAGTTAATTTTTCACCAACTATTGGATCGCCAACAATTTTGATATTGGTTATATCAGCCTTAGGATTTACAATTACTTTTTTGTTGATATTATCGTTAAATTCAAAAATAATCTCTGTATAATTATTTCCTAATGTTTTTAGGAATGTAGCATTAATGGTAATGCCATTTTCTGTACGAACATAATCCACTCCCTCGCGTAAAATGCGATTGTCAGAAGTATAAATAGAGAAAAATGAGAGATTCCCAGATATTTTTATGTTAGCATTCTCATTAATAGAAGTTATTGAATTTGGTTCCAATGTAACAGAATCACCTACAGAAGAATCACTCTTAGACAAAACAGGGCGAATAATCAAATTCCCTTTAACTAAATTATCGCAATAAGACGTATCAACATTGCAATCCTTCCAGTCTATAACATTATTTTCACTTGTACCATAATAGCTCTCACTGCTATTAATTTCTGGATAATTTTCAATATTGCTATTCAATAAATTATAATCACCAATGCCTTCATATGGAATATATATTCTAGAAGAAGAAGATAACGGTGATAAATGTAAAACAAAAGCATACTTACTTGCCGAACCAATCATATATGGATCCGTAAACGATGCTGTTATATAACCTTCTCCGTTAAATGTTCCATTAGACACAGTTTTATACTCATCAATATTCTGGGGCAAAGAATTCTCTTCTATGGGAATTACTTTCAACTCATATCTACAACCTGATGATCTTAAATAGAACATAACATCGTCAATCTGATCATATATATCCGTATATTGACTAACATCATAAATATTGCAAAGATACAAGTCATCTCTATAATAGCACTTAGAATTAAAAGCAACAGGAAAATAGTCATAGGAAAGCATCTTTTGATTTGAATCAGCCCTTTTAACGCCAGTGATCACCGCTACATTATTATTTTTATTATTCAAAAAACCGTCCTGATATGATAACCAAAAATATTTTTCATCCTCATAGGTGTTTTTAACAAGCCACGCACCATCAGAGGTGATTTTATCAGAAAGGGTAGGTGAAAAATTGTTCTTAGAATATTTATCATCCCAACCTACTAACATAACTGCATGATTAAGTGCAGGCGGATTGCTGTCAGAATAAAAATTAATATCGCCATTACTATCTACATATTTATTCTGTGGACAGTATGTAGAAATACCAGTTGTGACAGCGCCATACTCTTTTATAGCCAATTTAATTCCGTCTATATCGCGAGGATTAAGATAAGTCATGGATGTGATATTAAATAGGGATTTAGAATTAGAAAAGCCATCATTTAAGTATTGAGTACTATCGTCCATAAAGTCACTTAAAGGGTAATTGTTTTCCGATATTATGGAATTCCATTGAACTGCATTTTTATTGTTAAATATAGGTGAATTCCAATTTGTTAGGTATTGAAATGCTTTTACATTATTGCCTCCGCAATCAGGATTGTTAAGATAATATCCAACATTATTTTTAGATTTTCCAACAGCATTTGACATTGCAACAGCACCATGAGATGAAGAAACATCAAATTTAGTTCCATAATTTTTTGACACAAATGTTTCAGCCATACCAGTTGTCGCGTATAGCCAACAAAGATTGGATTCACCTTGGATTTTATTAGGAGTCGTATAGCTTAAATTTCTGGGATCATAAAAAGATGGTACTCCAAGTGTATTGTCTTGTCTATCAGCACCAAGTCTTTCATATGTATCCATAATATAACCAGAATAATTAGATGAATCTACAGTGTCACCAGATTCTACGGCATGACTGCTTAGAAATGGTATACATGCAATTGAACCCGCAACAATAAACATTAACAATTTTCTCACACATTTCACAATAACCGCCTCAGTTCTTTTCATTACTCTACTATAATTAATAACACATTATAGTTTTAGACCTGCTACGATTATACCATATACAGTAATTATAATCAATACTATTTCAATATTTGGTTATAAAATATCACTTTGCTTTTTTGTGAAATATAAACAAAAAAGCACCACATTATGTGGTGCTGAAAGTTCAAATGAAGCACCGATTACTCGGTGTATATAAAAGGGTAAACACCCTGAAAACTGAATAAAGGAAAGAAGATTAAGGAGATATTAGTTAAATTCATATTGGAATGACCAATCGGGTTAAAGTATATACTACACAGCTGACCAAAGAAATCTTGTGGTCAAGCCCTCGACCTATTAGTACTGCCAAGCTGAATGCCTCACGGCACTTACACACGCAGCCTATCAACCTCGTAGTCTTCAAGGGGTCTTACTCGTTATACGATGGGATATCTAATCTTGGAGTCGGCTTCACGCTTAGATGCTTTCAGCGTTTATCCGTTCCGTACATAGCTGCCCAGCCGTGCCATTGGCATGACAACTGGTGCACCAGAGGTACGTCCATCCCGGTCCTCTCGTACTAAGGACAGAGCTCCTCAAATATCCTGCGCCCACGACAGATAGGGACCGAACTGTCTCGCGACGTTCTGAACCCAGCTCGCGTACCACTTTAATCGGCGAACAGCCGAACCCTTGGGACCGAATACAGCCCCAGGATGTGATGAGCCGACATCGAGGTGCCAAACCTCCCCGTCGATGTGGACTCTTGGGGGAG
>ENA-OPRP01000020-OPRP01000020.1-human-gut-metagenome-genome-assembly--contig:-NODE-20-length-45308-cov-3.983670_pt1 | contig 45308 bp, 70 predicted proteins | sample MGYA00241798_ERZ501887 | MGnify/ENA primary metagenome ERZ501887 (study PRJEB25962, sample SAMEA2042222) | human gut metagenome | biome: human gut; feature: human-associated habitat; material: faeces... | reverse complement strand
CGAGTAACCGAGTAACCCTGGCTTTCTCATATAGGGAAACTTTTATACTCAATATGCACATATAAATACTCGTATATATATATGCAGAATCAAAGGTTACCTAGGTTACCCGGTTACCTTTTGGACGAATTGTTCATCAATCAAACACAATATCGTCCGTAATTTCAAAATTATCATTGCAATTCACGAATCCTTTTGGAATTTCGTCTACAATTTTCAAGAACACGCATTTAGTGACAATTCCGTCCAACTTCTTCGCCTTGGTTGGATAACCTCTGCTGTCGGTTTCCACAAGCCCCTTCTTGATAGCCCATGACAAGAATGCCTTTCTGGAGAATTTTCCAATTTTGCACAGATCATCAAACGCTGCGCTATAGATTATTGCGGTTGACGTTTCCTCTACCGGATCATTGTCAATAACTCCCCATCTTTCTGTCTTAACATCCGGGTTATCATCGAACTTAATTCCGTTCATAGCGATTTTGTCAACTACGAACCAGTAAGCACGTTCATTTTCAGACACCATTTCTTTCTCTGTCAGGAGGTTCTTTGCTGCCTCAATGTCGATGTACTGACCATCATGGAATAGCTGATCTGTTGCAATCTTATCTGCTACCAGAATGATACTCATAGATATACTTTGCTTTTGCATCTTATCATCATCCTGTATAAGCCCCTGATAGTGTTTTTGCAGGGCTTTTATATCATCAATGGACATTTCCTTGACTGCGTTCACAAAGTCGATTCCTGCATATCCGTAGTTCTTTTTAAGGGTGTCTGCGGTAAGTTGTGGATCGTCAAATATCTTTTCGGAACACTCGACCTCAATAATTCGGTTAATTGCTCCGCCTTGGCTGACATATCCGGCAAGTGGACGCTCACCATTGGTCAGAATGCAGTTCTGCCATCGGTTCTCCCGATTAACACCCAGTTCCTTGTTAGAACGGCTCTTTCCTTTGCCGGAACACAGGTCGTACACAACGCCCTCGAAGTTATCCCTGATCTTGGCAGATACCTTGGAAGTATCATCCAGAATTAGTGGAAGATTGTTGAGCATGTCAGATTTTGCTTCCAGAGCTACATCTGTTGTCTTGAAATCTCCTATATACCTAGATTCACCCGGATTTGCCCAGACGGAAGCCCCTAACATAAGTGTCACGGTCTTACCGCCCTCAGTTTCTCCCCATAGGTCCACAAAAAATGGAAGGGCACCAACAAGCTTAATCAGAATACTGGCGAAGCTTGCAGCTAACATGATTTTGGGCTCTATTCTTCCAGTAGCACGAACCTTCTTCACGTGTTCATACCATTCTGTTCTGCTGCCACCTACACTAATACTTTCATACAGTTGTCGGAACCTCATATCTCCATCAAATACAATGTCCTTGTCGTAAGGAAGAAAATAGTCCCTGATCCACCCGATTTTGCTTGATGAATACTGAATATTGATATAGTCGTCATTTGCATTCTCAACGTCTGACAGATACCGTACAAGAAACTTCGCATTCTCAGATGTCACTGAAATCCCAAGCGCAGATAATCCAACGATTTTAGTAGATGATGCAACCATGGTTTTCGGCACAATAACCTCAGACCATTTATTATTCCTCTTATAGATTAGCTTTATCTGTTCTTCTCCGGTCTCCAGATTCTTCATTCGCTCTATTGGAAGTATAGGGTGATAACAGGCTATAATATCCGGCGATCCTGGATTAGTATTTGAAATTCTGATTCCATCATCGTCTGCTATCCAGTTAAGACATTTCATCCGATCATATTCACAATCAGAGAAATTAGTCCACTGGTCCAGCATAGATAACGTCCTATTGTTTTTCTCTTTTTCAATCATCTGCTTCTGTACTTTCGTGTAGGCTTTAAGCAAATCCTCAAATTTTTTCTTTACGCCAAGCTCCTTGGCTCTGTCCAGAAGAGTCAATGTAAGACGCGCCTTGTATATCTCGTCTTCCTGACTGAATATTTCGTCAAACACTTCTTCGCCCAGAATAGAATCCTTCGTGAGCTTGTTTATCATTTCCACTTTTAATCACCTTCTTCCAGTCCCGTTATGAATCCATGATGATATAGTGCAAGTTGCAACCTGTTCCACGTTTCACACCATCCGTCAGACAATGGTTTAACCCTGTCAAGGATAGTCCTGTAGAAATCTATATCAGACAAACATTCCTGTAGTTCAACCTTTTTCTTTTGTTCTTCCTTTTGCCACATTTCCATCTGCTTCTGATGGTGATATATTGCCATTCTGGAAGAAAAATCTGGTTTCTGGTAAGTTCCCCCAAGTATGGTAAAAGCTGTCTTAAAATCGCAATTATCCATGTTCTGAACGAATGTAAATATGTCACCTGTTGCACCACAGCCAAAGCAATAATAGCTGTCTTTGTAGATTTTCATGGATGCAGTACGGTCTTTCGGATGAAAGGGACACTTTATAAATCCTGCTCTGTTTGGAACCATGCCATATCTGCTCAGAACGTCCCTCATGCTATTCTGTTGTTTAATTGTTTCTTTATCCATTCGACAGAATCTCCAAAATCCTTTTGCCAGTGTCTTTCTTGTCGCAAAACAGAAATTCGACACCATACTTGCGTTGCATCGTGCAAAGAATCTTATATAAGACATCTCCATGTATAACTTTCTGTTCCTGTTCTACCCAGATGCCATTCTTTTTAACTCTTTTCTTTGCCCGGGGATTCTCCCACCAGAGAACATCATCCAGCTTCTCAATCCCTTTTCCGTGTTCACACAGGAACACAAGTTTTATTCCTGCTTCGTTTGCCCGGATAATCTCAGCACGGAATCTTTCATGTTGTTGGCATACATTACCGCATAATTCAGAAAGATTTTGTTTCCGGTCAACAACCAGTCGAGGGTTGTCATAATTCATGTAATCTCCGACGTAAAGCTTTGACACGAACCATTTTTCTCCTGCTGCATCAAATGCTTTCTTAATGCCATCAATAATTTTTTGATGTTCCCTACTGTCAATTTGTATCATGCAAACGGAAACTCCTCGTCAATTCCATCTGGGATATTCATAAATCCGTCCGGGTCTGTTTTTGGACGTGGTGTCCATGACTTCTGCTGACTCTGGTTAGAACCTTTGCTTTCACCAAACTCAATCTCTTCCACAACAATATCTGTTGTGTATACCTTCTGTCCATCACGATTAGTGTAGCTGCCAGTCTGGATTCTCCCGGATAAATCCGCTTTCATTCCTTTAGAAAAATATTCCTCGATAAATTCTGCCGACTTTCCGAAAGCGATACAATTCAAAAAATCTGCTTTCTGGTCAGAACCCTCTTTCACGAATCTTCTGTTTACCGCAATAGAAAATCTTGCAATAGATGTTCCATCGTTGGTATACTTGATTTCTGGATCACGTGTAAATCTTCCTGTAAGAATTACTTTATTCATGCTGTTACTCCTTTTCTACATGCTGTTTGTCATAGTCAATTAACATTTTGAGACATTTATGCCCTTTCTCTTTTGTAAGTGACTTAATGTCATTTACCTTGAAACGAGCCTTGATCTGTTCTAAAAGCTTGGCTTCCGGGTACTTATCAATGATATTTTTAATTGACATAGTAGTCTCGGAACTAATCATCTCGGTTTCTTTTGCCGGCTCCGCTTTTCTGCCGGACGTTTTTTCTTTATCTCCTGTATTAGTAGAATCACTGTCTTTGTTATCATCAATGCAGAACAGTCCATTCAAAGCGTATTTTCTGGCATAAGATGAAGCTGCACCTGTCACCTGTGAAGAATCCATGCCTTTCTTAGACTCTTCTTCCCTTGCATAAGCAACAGTTGCAATCTCGCCGGTATCTTCGCAGTCGTTCAGATGAGCTTCTGCTCTGACATATATTCTGTCTCCAACAACTTCCATCCGATCTGTGACGCTTAACACAGTCTTTGTTTCTGCCAGAAGTGGTTTTACAGCCTCCAAAATATCCTCGCAACTTCTATATTTGTATTTTCCGAAGGAATTGTACTGCCCTTTAGGGGCTTTCAGTTTTGACTGAATAATCCCTAACTTCTCATATATATTCACTTCTATTCCTCCTTGTCATAAACCACATGTTTACTGCCCTCAATAATCAGCAAGCTTGCAATGTCTTTCATTGATAAGGTTGATTCGTTATAGATTTCAACCAGTGCGTTGCATGCGTCTGATGAAACCTTTACAACCTGATTGTCTTTTCCGGTTACCAGTTGTTTCTTCCTTGCCGGAATACGGATTTCAAATTCACTCATTCGTTTCCTCCTTATACGATTTCTGAGCCGTTAAAAGCCCATTTAGAGCCTGTACATAGTTTGCTAGCATTCTTGCCTTGTATGATTCTTCAATGGGGTTATCCGGGATTGTGGCAAGCTGTATATCAATCAATCTCAGAACTTCATTAATTCTCTCATCCATGTTCACACCGCCTTAAAAAAGCAATACAGATTGTCTGAAGCGTCCCCGAACTTCTCTCCGTCGATATCTTCTGCCTTGTGGTATTCCACATGGTCAAGAGACATGTCGCAGTTCTCATAATCCAAAATGTGATCTCCTCTGGATTGAAGCTCTCTGAGCAGTTCGTTAATACATCCTGCTATCTCCAGACTTGGAAGGAGCTTCATAATTGCTATCTGTTTACTCATTTGGACACTTCCCATCTATTAGAAGTTCCAACAAGAAAGCTTTGATTATTCTGAGACTTTCGCGGCTTGCATTCTCATAAAATGGGTTGAAAGATACGTTTTGGTACAAATCCCACTTGAACACGTCTTTTGGAAGGCAAGCATCTTCTTTTCTTTTAAGCCCACATACTCTCATGCCATAAATTGAATAACTGAATTCGACACTTACTGCCGGAACTTCGTTCACAACTCTTTTACAGAGTTCGTAAATTTCATCAATCTCTTTCTCGAACATCTTCTTATCCTCCTTATTTCCTACTGCCAGTCTGCTTCCATCTGGCGTACTGCCCATGCTGCCGAGATACCGAAAAAGATGTTTAGCCAGATAGGTATATCCACATATTTCCCGGCGAGCATGCATACGGCGATCAACATATATTCTTTCATTTTATTTCATTTCTCCTGCAATCCACGCAAGGTTGCTTGCCACCAGTGCGGCAGCCGTCACAACCCATGCTGTGAACCATCTTTTTGACTTTTTCTTGCTTTCTTCGACAATTTCAGTCGCAAGTGTTACTTCGATGTCAGCCCATGTTGGCTGATTTTTGTTTCTAATTTCGCTCATATCTAGCTAATTTCTCCTTATTTTTTCTTATTTGTCTTTACAATTAGCAGATAGAGAACTATAATGTATCTATCCACTAAGGTGTTTTAGTGGTGCAAAGCTCCGGGGTGGAGGTTTCGGCTCCCTCCGGGGCACTCACTTATTGAGAGCCTCTTTGCCTTTCCAGACATGACCAGTTACTTCATAGACTTTCCTAGGGCTTATGATGTATGTGATTCGTCCACCGGAAAGGCTTTTTGCTGGCTTGTTATTCTGCACAGCCACGCCAATCGGCAACCATCCATACACAATCCCTGCCCGGATTGCTGTAATAGGAAGTCCGATCAGTTGACTCGCGTCGGCTACAGTCATATTCTCTGACGAGAACTCTGGCATCTGTGGAATGCCTGATATGATTCTCGCAACCTCTGCAGCGAACTGATGGACTTCTGCATTTTCTTTGATGTAAGTATCAACCTCGCTCATTTCATACTCCTTTCTTATTTTTTTTAGAAAAATCTTTCGTCTTCCCATCAACCTATTGTATTTCCTTTCCCCTCTACCTATAATGCATTTACAGGCACCGACATGCTGAGTATAACGAAAGGGGAATTGTATGGTTGAAACAATTACACGGATGTATCATTGCCACAAGATTCATAAGCATGTGACTGTTTATGAAGAGTATGAGGTTTCTGATAACGGTCGCCGCCTACTGCGGTGCTCATGTCCATATCATCAATACACGGAAATGAAGCCGCACTGTGATGGGTATAATGACCATGGTTTTCAATGTGGTTATGCAAAAAATCAATAACCAGACTCACTAACTCATCTGGTCGCTCACTTGGCGATAGATAACAGTAAAGCCGAAGGTCACATTTGCAACAGTCTCCACCAGATTCTTTGCAGTGTTGACTGACGGCTTTATTAAATTGTAATGCGTCCATTTATTCTCCTTTCTGCTCTGGAATTTTCGGTTCAAGAAACTTGTCAGTCCCAACAGATAACGCCCCGCAAATTAATTCGTATTCATCGAAATCTAATCTGCGATTTCCATTGAGAGAAAGATTGAGTTTCTGAACAGGAATGCCAGTTTTATTGGCGACAAATGTCTGTGTTATGCCGTTGTTCTCAAGGTATGACTTAATTTTTTTACCAACGCACATTCTCATTTCTCCTTTCTGTTTGAATTTCGTTCTCATCGAACAATTACAGTATAACTTCGAACTATCCGAATGTCAAGAAGAAATTTCGAGAAAATCGAAATTATTTTATTGACAGTTCGAAATTTCTATATTATTATTAATCATGAAAGGAGGAACCGATAATGACATTTGGCGAGAAAATCAAGCAAGCCAGAACGGCAAAGAAGCTGACTCAGAAGCAACTTGCAGAAAAAATCAATGCAAAGCATAATTCAATTAGCGACTGGGAAAAAGATAAGTGTAAACCAGATATGGACACCATTGAGCTTCTATGTGGCGTTTTGGAAGTAACACCGACATACCTCATGGGTTCTAAAAGCGATGACGATTATGCAATCATAATTGGAAATCTTATGTCAGAACCTGACATCTTAGATTTTATCGAGGAATACAAAGCACTCGATAAAGAAGATAAGAAAGCAATAAAACAAATAGTTTCATCACTAAACAAAAAGAGCAAGGGTTAATCCCCTTGCTTCTTTGATTTTAGATATTTGATAAGAATTGTATAGACAAATTTTAACTTGCCCTCATTTTCAGTATTCTCTATCATCTCAATAATTTCCTTCTTATAATCCATAAATAATCCTCCCTGTCACAACTACCACCTACGCTACAGTATATGTCCGGCTGTGGGAAATAGAACCGAACATTAGTTCGTTTTTGCTATTATACCATCTATTCCGACTCTTGGCAACTGCCAAATATACACATGGACTTTTGTTATTTCATAGGCAAACTTTACAATCTCAAAGAAAATTATGCTTTCACAGAAGAAAAATGCGAGATCACAAACTTTTCCACCGCCGTTGTTTGTATGCGGATACTTCTGGACAGAATGCTCCTGATATACCGTATACGAATGAACTATCTGCATATCCTTCTGATTATTATTGGAAATTATCTTTTGTGGGGTATGTACAAGACTAAATACCTTATAGATCAGCAAGAGAAGTACAAAGCACTTAAAACATTTCTTTTTCATCTAAATCACTCTATTTCGTTCTAAATCTTTACAATATGTTCGTAAAATGATAAAATAAAAATACCACATATAACCGTACTTTACATAATATCGCAAAATCAGCGGTACAAAATACATAATCCGCATAAAAAGTGCGAAGCGTGGCGAAAACATATCAGGAGGGTGTTTATCATGAATGAAAAGAAAAAATATTGTAAGCACTGCGGAGAACTTATTGACGACGACTGCGTAGTGTGTCCTAAGTGCGGAAAACAAGTAGAGCAGTTGACTTCTAACAACAGAGACATCATCATTAATAATTCTGCATCTTCCTCTGCGTCCTCAGCGGCGAGTTCAGGTACACCGTATATAAAGCGGAAAATGCCATGGTATCTAAGCTGGTTCTGGATTTTAATATTGGGTGCTTGTTCTGGCGGAATATATTGGATTGTTGGAATTATAATGAGATCAAATTGGAAATCACATAATTAAATAAAAAACCGCCCTGGCATTGGCGTACCGGGACGGCGTTTATACATCTCCGGAGAGATGCTATATTCTGGCAAAACATATTGTATCATCTTCGGAGCAGTCGAACAAGACAGAAAATTTGTTCGGCTGTTATTTTTATACCTAAAAACAGCTACATAAAGAAAAGAGGAATAAAAATGGCGAAGAAAAGAAAGAAATATCCAAAACTGCCGAATAATTTCGGCTCTATCCGGTATCTTGGCAAGAACCGAAGAAACTGTTTCGCAGTGCATCCACCAGCTACACTAGGCGATAATGGTAAACTAAAACGTCCGCCGGCAATCTGCTATGTAGATGACTGGATAAAAGGTTTCACTGTCCTGACAGCATACAAAGCCGGCACGTATCAACCCGGCATGGAACGGACTCTTGAGGTATCTCCTGCAACGGACATAGATACTCTTATAAGCCGTTTGATTGCCGACTACAATACAATTAAGGGAGTTGAAGGAAAACACCCGGAAATCAAAAAATTGACGTTCTCAGATGTATATGAACAGTTTTATACGTGGAAGTTCTCAAAGGGTACAAAGCTGTCATACAGTTCGAAAGAAGCATACCGGACAGCTTATACGAACTGTACTGTTCTGCACAATCGCATATTCGAAGATTTAAAGGCTCCTGATATGCAAAAGGTTATTGATGATTGTAAGCTGAAAAAGCAAAGCCAGATGGCTATTTTGACTCTATTTAAACAGATGTACAAATATGCCGTATACTCAGAAATTGTAACGGAAAATAAGGCGTTATATGTCCATGTCAATGCTGATAATGACACCGAACATGGAACGCCATTTTCTGATCAGGAGATGCAAGTGTTGTGGAATAATACCGACGATCCAGAAGTGCAGCTCATTCTTATCATGTGCTATTCTGGATGGCGAATTGGTGAAGTGCTAAAACTCACAACTAACTTGGAAGAAAAATACTTTCAAGGCGGCATTAAAACAAAAGCCGGTAAAAACAGAATTGTCCCGATACATCCTGCCGTATATCATTTTGTCGAACAGAAAGTACTGACACAAGATGGAAAATTATGCGTGTATACTCAGCAGCATCACAGAAAAGCATTGTTCTATCCTACACTGGAACGTTTAGGAATAGTCGGTAATCCGAAGCACACGCCGCACGATTGTCGGCACACCTTTTCTGCACTGTGCGAAAAATACGGTGTCCGGGAAAACGACCGAAAGCGAATGCTTGGCCACTCCTTTGGTGGAGATGTTACAAATGCGGTATATGGACACAGGACACTGGAAGAACTTCGAACAGAGATTGAAAAAATAAAAGTTCCATTTGTGACTAATTGTGACTAACGGAACCCATTTTAATCTTTCTAAAACAACCGAAATATCATTATCGAAATGCCGGAAACCCTATTAAAATCAACGTTTTCAGCGATTTTGCAAGGATTTCCCTCATTTCATTTTCATTATTCTAATTTTATTGTTTGTGACCAGCAAACAGGAATTGAGAATTTGCGCAAATGCCTGTAAATACAGCGTTTTTGGAACTATTATATTAGGAAATAATATTTTTATTTGTGACTAACGTGTGACTAACGATAACAGTCTAAAACTTCCGAAGTGATACTAAATATGTTTATAATCACGACCACCGGCTTAGCCGGTGGTTTGCTTTGACCCTATAAGGGTCTATTACCGGCACTGGAGTCTAAAGACTCATCGAAATAGGTTCGCCAAGCGCAACATCATTTACCTACAAAGCCCTTTCGGGCTTATCTTTATTTGTTACGTTTTACTGGCTCACCCGTAAACGGGTCAATATACTCTTTCAGTGTCATTTGATCATATTCCAGATCATCCTGTAACTGATTTGCTATATATTCCTGTATTTTCTTTGCATTTTTCCCTACCGCATCTACATAATATCCGCGACACCAGAAATGTCTGTTTCCATATTTGTACTTCAGATTTGCATGTCTTTCGAATATCATTAATGTACTCTTTCCTTTTAAGTACCCTACAAAATACGATACACTTATGCTTGGCGGAATTTCTACTAACATGTGTACATGATCTGGACATATCTCTGCTTCAATAATTTTTACACCTTTTCTTTTGCATAACATACTCAAAATATCTGCTATATCCTGTTTAATTTTTCCATATGCTACTTTTCTTCTATATTTTGGTGCAAAAACAATATGATACTTACAATTCCACTTTGTATGTGATAAACTATTATTATCCATATGGATACCTCCTGTGTATATTAGTGCGGTTGGCGAACCTACATTAATTATACCACCGGAGGTTTTTTTCTGTAAGCTGAAGCAATGCTGACTCACCTGCATAGCAGGTGGTTTATTTGTTTTCCAAAGCTCCGTTTTTCGGATCAGCGAAAAACTCCACAATGGCAAACAGGGCTTTGCCCTAACAAATAAAATTCCCGGGGAATTAACCCCGGGATATTTTTATATGGCAATCAAATCTTTCCATGTGGCGGGTCCGCAAATACCATCCACTTCCAGAACTTCTTTCCTGGATTCCTGATAAGCTTTCAGAGCGCAAATCGTGTTCGTATCTGCTGTCCATGTAAGTTTCAGAGCTTTGCCGCCTTTTCCTTTAAAACCTCTGGCTCTTAAGATTTCCTGTAAGAGGAGCACAGATGTGTTTTTATCTCCTGCTTTTACTGTTTCTGGATTAAACATATATTTCTCTCCTGTCTGTGCAGTATTAGATGATGTATTCTCAGGTTTTACGGGTGCGGATGCATCGGATACAATACTATAATCTGGTGTACAGAACTTAGTTCCGGGCATCTGACTGTTAAGATAACTCTTTGCGCAGACACCGCCGCCATTTGCAATAATTCCAGATGCGCCAGAAGTATTTCCCTCGATGGTATAGAACCTGTCTCCGATTACAGCCGTTACGATGCCGGTATGAGCAAAAGTTCCGTTACGATAAAAGATTACAATATCGCCAATCTTTGGATTAGCGTTCCTTGTAAACAGATTACCAAGTGTTGGGCAGTAAACATAGGGCCAGTGCTTCAACAGTTTTTTTGCTTTTTCCTGTCCGAATGCTTCCATAAAACACCAACTCACGAATGCTGCGCACCAAGGCTGTCCTTGATATGATGGCTTAATGTCTCGCCAGTACTTCGTATAGTTGTTTGAACCGGCGTTTGCAGTCTTACTGTCGAGCTGACTATTACTCTTCTTTTCAAGGTATCCAATCTCATTTTTTGCAATAAGAATCACTTTTTCAATAGCTTTATCCATTGCAGAAACCTCCTCTTTGTAATCCTTATAGAATACATCAATGTCAACGTTACCACTAATGCCGGATACTTTTCCTCTACTGGAATACTGCCAGCCTACACCAACAGATGGACGCAATCTTTCCTGTACAGAGCCATTATCACTAGCCGGATAACGAGCAATCCAGCAATCGTACTTTTTCAGGGTGTCTGACAGAACGTTATTGTACCAATCAAGATTGCAGTAGATACCGACCTTATAACCGGCTTTTTTGATTCTGGTCAGAAATGCTACTGCAATGTTCTCAATCGCCTGTTTTCCAAGGTTTCTCTGCTGACTCCATTCAAGGTCGTAGAAGATTGGAAAGTCCATTCCGCGTCCGCCAAGAACAGAAATTACGCTCTCAGCTTCATCAATTGCCTGTGCCGGTGTCAGAGCGTAACTGTATTTATATCCGCCGACAAGGATTCCATTTGACTTGCATCCTTTGTAGTTATGTTCAAAAGAGGAATCAGTTCCAGATTTTTGATGGATTCTCAATATTGCAAACTTAATTTCAGAATTCGATACTTTCGCCCAGTCTGGCTTACTCTGATAAGATGATACGTCAATTCCTTTAATTTCCATATTTTCTCCCTTGCACGTATTTTATTTCACTATTCCTGGTTTTGATTCTGTTACTGTCCCGTCCTCATTCAGTACATAGCCATCCTTTTGAAGTCTTTCAATTACCTTCTTATTCCACAACTCAGGAACATCTGTCCATTTTTTTAGCCCATTGATTACTCGCTCTTCGAAAAATTTAACCATTATTCTTACCTCCGATTGTTGCAACTAATGTAGCCAGTTCATCAAGTGCTGAATCATGCGTTGATACAAGTTCAGCCAGACCGTCAATGCCATCACCATTAATTAGAATTTTACGATTAGATTCCGCATTAAGCATCTGCATCACCGAGTCAAGCTTTTCAGACATCTCATTCAGCTTGTTTGAAACCCGATTGATGGCTTTGTAGATATTTGCAATTTCCTTTTTATCCATATGCACCTCCTGTTCTTAGCCATTCAACTATAGATAATTCATTAATTTGCTTTCCAGATTGTCGCAAATCCTTTTAACTGCTTTACGGCGGTAGATGGGATTTGATAGGATTTTAGATGCATAAGCAGGGGGTAACACCACCAGCGTTACTGGCAAAGTTCCAGATCACACTCCCGTCTACGTTCGTACAACAGAAGCGCAAACCGCTGCCGGAGTGAGGCGAACGTTCCCACCACCAACCAGACACGTAACTGCTGTCGTAACATGGCTTCTTATATCTATTAGCAGTCGCATTCTTAAAATACTGATACTGCTTTCCTTCACCTGCGAAAGAATATGCTGTGCTACCAAAAATCTCAATTTCAGAAGGCAAAAACGCATAGTCATTAGAAGTCTTAATTGTACTACTTTGACTTCCCACAGATGTCAACTTCTTAACCTGCTTCATCATATTTTGAATATAAGTAGGCAGGCATTTTTTGTACACGTTGTTGCACCATGTACGTCTAGCGCATCCTTCCCAACCGCCACTGTTTGTGTTCGAACTATTTATATAACCACATTCATGTAATGTATCATAGGAGCTGTTATATTCTGTCACAGTGTCTAAATACAGCATACGTTCCGTCTGAATCGTAATAGCAGCCTTGGTCTTGCCGTTTATAGCAGTCACTAAGTCATCATGTTCAATTCCGATAATTACATAGGCATAATCATTCGCTTTGTGTGACTCACTCACGCCTGTTGCATCCATGGCATTGTGATGGATGGTTCTCTTGTCGCCAACCGCCCAATAATCACTGATATTGATTTTACCTGCGTAGTGCGCTTCAATCATCTTTGCGATTTCAGCATCCGTTCCGTCAGCGAATGTGACAATCTTCAAATCCTCTGGTTCGCCGAGAAGTCTGTTTCCTGCATCGTAGTTGTATACGCCATCAGTGTTGTATGGGAACAGTGTGAAGTAATATTTTTTACCGTTTGTCAGCCCTGTGACGGTATAGCCTGTGGTTCTGTATTTGTCGCGAACTGTATTATTAACCACAAGTGTTCCGTCATCTGGATTTGCAGGATAGCCCGTTTCTTTCATTACAAGTTTTGTACCAGCCCATGTAGAGGTTGTTGAGCCACTGGTTACCGTATTTTCAGGGTCTTGCCATTTAATTGTGACAGATGCGTTTGCGTTCTCGATTGTTGGGTTGTTTACGGGTTTGGGAGGAGTAACGGTTGTGCCACCGCCTTTTGCGTGGAGTGTTCCATCTTCATCTATGAATGTTGTCTTGCCGTCAGGCTTAACCTTACCAAGAATTTCAATTGTAGCAATCGGGACAGTCGCATCACTTCCCTTGTCTCCTTTGGGCCCTTTGATGTTTACTGTTTCGGGATTGGCAATTCCATCAGTGTTGCTCCAGCTTATGTTTCCATCGGTATCCACACTTGGGACGAATGTAGTACCCTTGTCTCCTTTAGGTCCTGCATCCCCAACCTCTCCCTTTTCTCCTTGCGGTCCAACATCTCCTTTTGTGCCCGTATCGCCTTGCGGCCCGGTAATATTTACTGTCTGGGGGTTTTCAAGTCCTCCGTCATTACTCCAGCTTATGTTTCCTTTGCTGTCTACAACAGGAGTGAATGTGATTCCTCGCGCGCCAGTGTCTCCTTGCTCGCCTTTTGAACCAACTGGGCCTTGTTCACCTTGTGGCCCAGTATCGCCTTTTAGACCCTGCTCTCCTTTTTCTCCGGGGTCTCCTTTTATACCCTGCGGCCCTGGGTCACCCTTTGGCCCTTGCGGACCAACTGGACCCTGTGGACCTTGTGGCCCTTGAATCTTGCCGGTATTATTCCAATTCGTGCCGTCAAAAACCCACATTTCTCCGTCTATTAAATACGCATCGTTCTTCCCCGCACTCAGAGGAAGGTCCGCCTCAGATTCTTTTGTACCAAGGATATTAAGAGATGTTCCGTCATTTCCTTGTTCGCCCTTTTCTCCTCGTGGACCTTGCGGACCAACTGGTCCAGCATCTCCTTTATCACCTTTTGGGCCTGGCACTCCTTGAGGCCCTATAATATTCCCAACATTTTCACTATCACCATCTGAAAATGTTATTGCTAAATTTCCACCTATGTCGATGCTAACCGCTGTGATAGAGACGCCCCTCAGTGATTCTTTCTGCTCAGGTGTCAGCGATTCAAACGCCACGGTGCCATCCACGCCCTTTTCTCCCGGATCACCCTTATCTCCTTTTTCGCCCTTGGGACCCTGCGGGCCAGTAGGACCCTGTGCACCTTTTTCTCCTCGTTCTCCTTTTGAACCCTGTGGACCTTTTTCTCCTCGTTCTCCTTTTGAACCCTGTGGACCAGCGGGACCCGCTGCACCCTTATCTCCTTTCTCACCTTTTTCGCCTTTGGGACCCTGTGGACCAACGAATTCTCCGGCATTAACCATCTCTGAAATGTCCTCAATGGAACACAACCGCCTTACATCATTAGCCGCAAATGCAATGTATAAGGCTTTGCCAGATGGAACGGACGGGTCATTGCCGAGAATCGCAACGGGCTCTCCGGGACGAATTTTCGATGTATCAAAATCGGCGTACATACCCCGTCGGAATTGTATTGTATATGTATCGGCCATATTAGACTTACCTCCTTATAAAAGGAAATTATTCCTTATGTAATTCTTTACAGAATCAAGATTTTTCTGCACGCTGTCATCCATCACGAGAAAATTGCCTTTATTGTTCTGACTGATGATACTTCCTGTGCTTTCGTCTACTTCTGAATAGGTGTAAGCAATGCGACTTCCTTCTCCAGTGCTGAGATTCATAAAACTTGTAAGAATTTTTTTCATGATATTTCCTCCATTTCGTCAATAATTTTTTTCCTGTTATTAAGAAGCTCTTTTTCGTAATCGGGTTCTGATATTTCAAGGCTTTTACTGTAGTCTGGCTCTGGCATGTCTGTGTCTATTGCCCTATCGTAAGCTGTTTCACTTGCATCAGCAAAACGCATGTGTTCATAGTCAGCTTGACGCGCTTTGACTTCAAATGCAAATTTAAGCCCCGGAGTACCTTTTACAGTGAAATATGTCTGTTCTTTTTGGTCTACCCAACAATCTCCATCTCCTTCCTTTTGCAAGAACACATAATATTCAATCCTTACATTAGTAGATTCTTGGAATATGTCATCTATGTCTATCAGACATGTGCCGTCTTCTGATATGGATGCTTCTCCGATGTCTCCAAACATGGGGGATGCCATTTCGTAGCAATAAAACGCCTGTGTACCATAGTTTTTTGTTGGAAAAATCCTCTTCTTTGTCCCTCGGACACTTAAATCCGCAAGGTCTGTCCCCGTTCCGACGCTATAGAAATGTCCACTGGCTTCTACGTGCGTGCCTGCTTTAACTTTTTTTGATGCCGAAATACTGTCCGCAGAAACACTGCCAGCAGAAACACTGGTATTAACCGAGACCGAACTTGCGTGTACGGTTCCTGTATAAAGATTGATTCCTCTAATTCGCGTTCCATACAACGTCCCGTACCCCGGTACATATACTCCTGTATTCGTCTCTGAATAGACTTCTCCAGTCGACGCATCTAATATTATTTTGCCGTACGTGCCGTCTGCTGTGAGTTTCTTGTATCCAACTTCCCATCCCGCCAGCGCACCTGTATTAATATAAGAAGCGTTTATATACAGAAGACTGTTCTGTAAATAAATCCCCTGTGTCTGTCCATTATTTGTCAGAATGTTAAATATCTGTTCCTGCGTCAGGTCACCTGCATCTTTACCATTTTCTCCATCTTTGCCACGAATACCAATAATATGTGGCGATGTACTGTTAGAAGTACCATCTGTATAATAAGTTGTCTGATATGACCATAAATACGGCTTATCAGCCGTTGGCGTCTGTATAGAAGTTGTCCATCCACTTGTATATGTATATACATAATTGGATTCGGAAGTCGCGAGATAATAGGTTGTGACGGATGAAATGCCATTTCCTGTAGCACCCGTTGCACCTGTAGCGCCAGTCTGTCCCTGCATTCCTTGAATTCCCTGCTTCTGCTTTGCAATGGCAAATATTTTTTCTGCTGTCAGACTTCCTCTTGTCACAGTAACTTTTACGGTACCTGCGTCTGTGCTCAACCCCGTAACTATATATGTTTCCCCGTAAGAACTACCATACACGCCACTTGATGTACTCCATTCGATAATAGATGTTTTGGTGACATCCTCTGAGCCATACAGGACCTGTACAGTAGTGCTACATGATGGAAAAGAAGTATAACCCCCATCTTTATCGGTTGGAATTCCTTGATACTCATTTGATAAGATTACATTTAAAGTTCTGAATTTACCCGATTCTTCCGCTACAACATCACTGATGTTTTTTCCTTCCAGAGAAAATTCAGTTGCTTTAATGTAAACATTTCCATCATCATCAATTTTCAATGTAACCTGACCATTTTTATCTGTGACATTCAGACCCTTACCATTAATCAGTTTTCCTGCTAAAACGCCAGATAGGATATAACTTGCATTTATATACAGTTCACCATCCTGAATATAAATACCTTTATTTTTCCCATTGTTAGTCAGTTTATTGAATACTTCAGGCTGCCCCAAACTGGTGTCATACTCACTAATTGCATTATCCACATCATCAGAATCCACATAAGATGGGCTAATCCAGTCAGCAGATGAAAATGCACCGGATTTTCTGGGCGTTTTGCAGATTTTTATTTCACCTTTTCCATTAGTGGTGGAGGTAACCCACATGTCACCCTCATCATATGGCGGCGTAGGTGTAACCAAAAACACTCGTCTTTTTCCATCTGCGGTATCTTGTGCCGTTGATGCAGCATCAAGTGCGACTTTTATATCAGGATCATCAAAGCTCTCCCAACTATAAGTACCATCAATCTTTACAAAACGGAACATCTTCTTAGTACTCGTGTTATAGAAAATATCATTAAGATGCTTATCTTTTGCATCTACGTCAGTCCATTCAGATGCGGGTACATTCTCAAGCGTGGGGTCATACGCATAAAAGTATTGAGTGCTTACATCTATACCGTCTGTTATCACTGAATCGACGTAACTTTTTGCGGATTCATTAGCTATTTCTTTAATAGTCTTCCCTTTAAGCTGAAAAGAATTCGCAACAATGTCCACACGTCCAGTGTCAGCATCAACGCGCAGCGTCACGTCTCCGTTATTATCTTTTGCTGTAAATCCTCTCGTGTTAATCCATTCTGACTGGATGCCAATTGCGTAAAGGATGTTCAGTACAGCATCGCCATTACTGTCAAATCCGGCTTTCCATGTCTGACCTCCGTCTATTGACAAAAAGAATCCATCGACACCTGTTTTATAAATTACTTTAGAATCAGCAAGCGTAGGTTTATCATGCCGGTATGTAATTACGGAACCATCTTCTTGCATTTCTTCTGTATAGAAGAAGCCCAGCGTGTTTGCTGCAAGCTCATTCATTTGTTTGAGCTTTATGTCATACGCAGATAGCTTTTTCTCTGTGTCTTTTTTTGCTTGCTCTACCACTGCTTGCTGTTCGCCAATAAACTCGCTTGCATCTTCTTCGGCACTCTTTGCGCTACAGCTCCATGATGTTGAGCCACCGAACACGAACTCTATATCTGTCACAAACGATCTAAAGACACGATTCTTTGTATCAATAAATTCGACCGGATCGCCGAAAGTGGCGTATCCGTTGGCGATTCCGTCGCATGAGAAAGGACGCATTCGCAAACCGATTAATTGATTTCCAATAGCTTCGACTCCTGCCTGTGCATTTCCTGACAATAGCTGATTATCAATAGTGATTACATAGCCGTCCTGACCCGACATATATTCGGCCTCATCTTCTACGTATTTGACGCCTGTTACAATAACATCGTCTACGTCATATTGTAGATTCTGAATTGAAAATAACGCGTGATAGTCGTTATTGCTTAACGTACCACCATCAATCACGGTCCCTGTTGTCCATGGATTAAGCGTACCGCCATCCAGATCATCACCATTTGTCCAGTTCTTTACTGTTCCACCATCGTAAATAGTCGTATTGGTAAATGTCTTATCAAACGTAATAATCCTGAGTAAGTCATTTTCGTCGATTCTTGCATTTCCACCGGCTATCCCGGCACACATTCCGATTATTGTACGGTATGTCGCATTAGATGGCACTTTCTGAATCTGAAAATCCGCATTTGGAAACACTGCATCTCCAAGAGTGATTCCACATTGCTGACAGCATTCCGAGAGCAGTTCCTTGACCGTACAAGGAAAAGACAGATTAGAATCATATGCCTTATCAGCGTTATGCATTTTATCTAAGAGAGAAAGACTTATTTCGCTTGCTGTTGCGGGCTTTTTCGATACAATGTAAGTACCTCTCTTTATGGTTTCTATCCTGTCGGATAACTGCACATTGAGAAAGATAACAAACCTTGCAGCGTTAAAATTATATCCGTCAAAACGCCCATCATCGTTTACTAATGATAAGCTTGCCGTTTTTGCGATTGCCACACCCACCGGAAAGTCCCCGGAGTCTGCTGAATCTACGAGATTATTTCCAGACAGATAAAAGTCTTTTTTGCCTAGCTTAAGAGTTGTGCCATTTGACAATGTAACATTTGCTGTCACGTAATAATTTCTGTTTGTAAGTGATTCTTTCTTTAACTGAGTAGATACATTTATCAAATCGGCTCAATCCTCCTTACATTGATAGACAAATCTGTCCACTTTTCTTCCCCATCTTTCAGAGTTTGCGCAGCCATGTTGAAATTTGATGCGTAGAATGTTCTGTCTATCCATCTTCCCGGAACAGTTGGGTCTTTATGGTGGAATGTGAATTGACTTTTGTTAAGTACAGTATTTAGTATGGTTGCTATTTCAGCCCATGTAAGCTCGCCCCATTGCATGTCATACCCGCCAATTGTTCCCATTGGTGTATTGTGCATAATCAAATCCTGACTTCTTTTAGAGTCTTCCGTAGAAGTGGTTGCGAACACCGGTTTGTAACTATCCGGTGCTCTTATAACAACGTTGTCTATTTTAAATTGTTCCTGCGGCATATTCTTCTCCTTACGCTAACTCAAATGGGTTCTTCCCATTCCGGTTTCTTCTCATTTCAGCTTCACTGATAATAATATCTAACAGTTTTCTGCCAGATGCATTAACTGTAACATTGTAGGTATTTCCGTCTCCCTGTCCCTTTCCTGATTCTTCCCGGACGATCTGACGTAACAGACTTTCCGGCGCTTCCAGGTTATTGCCTTTCTTCTGGTCGCCTAATACCGCAAGGAATTCTGACCTTGGTGGAATAACTGCACCACTGGCCAGATATGGGATAGTTCCGATACGTGGAAATGTTGCATGAAATCCAATAGTCTTTGAACCAAACGGTGTTGGAACAGTCCAGGGTCCAAAGGAAAATGCAGATTCAATTCCACCAATTGCATTATTAATCATTCCAACTGCATTATTAACAATGCTGATTGCTTGATTGATCGGAGCTTTAATAAAATCCACAATGCCTTCAAACGCAGATCTGACTGCATCTCTGGCGGCATTAAACTTATTAGTGATAGCATTTTTTATCGTTTCTACTTTATTAGATACGAACGTAGCTACGTTTTCCCATGTTTTTGATGTCTTGTTCTTTACGCTGTCCCATACGCCTACAACTTTAGTTTTAATTGCATTAAATACTGTGCTGGCTGTGGATTTAAGAGAGTTCCAAAGACCAGAAAGGGTCTTTTTAATTGCGTTCCAGATTGTTGAAGTCAATGCTTTAATCGCATTCCAAGCAGTGCTGATGATGCTCTTTATTATACTCAACGCGCCTTTTGTTACGGTTTTAATTATCTCCCACGCACCTGACACAACATCTTTGATAAAACTCCATGCTCCATCCGCAATCTCTTTTATTCCCTGCCAAGCCAGTTCCCAGTCTCCCGTGAAAACGCCAACAAGAAAATCAATAATTCCACTCAGTGTATCTGCTACATCACCAATTATTTTAATTAATGATTTTATGACTTTTATCGCTACGGTGCCTACAACATCAATTATCTTTGCAACAACCGGAAGCAAATTCGCGATTATCCAGTTAATTAAAGGAACTAACACCGACTCCCACAGAAGTTTCAGAGAATCAATGAGTTTTCCGAGAAATGTTTCTATCTTTAAAATTGCGTCCCCTAATGGTCCCTCTAATAGCCCTTTGATTTGTTCTGCTAGTCCTTGAAAAACAGGAAGAACGTACGTATTATATCCAGTTATCAGAGTCTCAAATATGCTTGATAATCCATTCGCTATAGAATCAAAGAACGGCTTTACGTGCTCATCGTATAGCCTCGATATTGCATCACTAAGGTTTTGAACAACTGTTAAGACCCCACTTGTTACAGTTTCTATTACTCCGAGGCTGCCCTCAATTGCTGACTTCAAAATGTCTTTGTTGTCGATAAAAGGCTGCGCAATCATGTTAAGGATGTCTCTGCCAAGTTTTGCGGCTGTTTCCGTAAGAACCATTCCAATTTCAGTAAAGATTCCGATTAAATTAGCAGTAATCTGCTGCGCAGTTTCTTCGCCGAAAACTGAGAAAACATCAGCAAAAGCAACTGCAAGGTTTCCGCCTATTTGTGCAATTTCAGAGCCGATATTGAACATATCTATCAGATAGTTCTTTATTCTTTGCGTGTTCTGCTTTAAAAACTTTTCGATTCCGCCTATAATGTTTTGCGCAATTGTTAATCCGATTCTGGCAAATGAGCCGGCAACTTGTCCAATTGCATATGCGAATGAATCGAAAAAATTATTTGCTGCTTTAGCAACTTCTGAATCAGTGAAGATATCCTTTAAAGATTTCCATATGGAATCGAGATCCTTTTTTATTCCGTCAAGAATTGGTTCGTAATCTCCTAATCCATCCCAGAATCCTTTTGCGATTAACTTAGCCAACTGTTTAAATCTGTCGATTATCTTTTTTAGCGGTTTTGACATTTTATCAAGAACTGTCTCACCCTCTGCCAATTTTCCATAATCAACATTTTGTACAGCATCTTTCATCTGATCTGCAAGTCCGCCGGTTGCGCCCGGTACTTTTGACGATGAATCTGTGCTTTTATCCGTTGAGTAATTATTTATTTCGTCAAGAGGACTAAGATATCCTTTTGCCGCCTTAGTAGCTTTCTTAGTTGCATCTGCTGTATCATTTGTCGCATCTGCCAGCTTTTCGGCATTGTTGGCAGCATCTCCATATTGGTCTGCCGTATCAGCTATTGCATCTGTTCCGACAAGACCTGCACCACTTGCGCCTGTCTGGCCAGATGATTTCTTTCCGGTGATTAATTCCGTAAATGACTTGAAGGCATTTGCCAGAGTTGCTAACTTACCGAGCAAGATATTAATAACTCTCAAAACGGGAGTGAAGAGATTGATTAATCCCTGTCCGACTGTTGCCTTGAGAGATTGCAACTGTAACTGCATCACTCTGACCTGGTTCGCCCATGAGTCAGATGTTCGAATGAAATCACCAGATGCGGCAGACAACTGTTTCTGTACAAAAGCCAAGCGGAGAGCCACTTTCTCCTGTTCAGTCATGGCGGATGTGGTTTTACCATAGCCATTTGCCAGCGCGAACTGGTCAAGCGCCGACTGGGTCATTACCACACCGAGGTCCTTGAGTGTTTCCGTTTCACCTGTAAACACTGATTTCAGTTTGATATAAGCCAAGTCCTGACTGATGTTGTAGAATGATGCTACATCACCAGTCAGCTGTGTCAGAGCCGTTGACATATCGTAAGCCTGTGCTTCTGAGAATCCGAACGACTTAGACATTGCTCCGAACGTTCCAACATACCTTTTTGCCATGGTTTCTGACAGTCCGGCAGAGGTCATGGCATTCTTTGCAAATTCGTTCACCTTGTCCGACATGGTTGTAAATGTAACATCAACCACGTTCTGTACTTCTGCGAGGTCGGAACCAAACTCCACACACTCTTTTCCGAACTGTGCTAACTTGCCAACCGCGAATGCTCCGCCAATCAGTATGCCTATTTTTTTTACTACGCTGCCAAGTCCGTTAAAAGACTGCCTGATTGCTGATACGCCGTTTTGCACACCTGATGTGTCCATTCTGGTATCAATAATGACTGAGCCATCAGCAGCCATGTGTCCACCTCCTAACTATTTGAGGTTCAACATCTCATTCAGCTTATCTTTATAAGCTTGCTCCTCGTCGCTGAGACGTGTTTTTATGTCAATAATGTTCTTATTTTCCTGATAGAATTTCTTTTCCCATTTATCGAGCTTTTCACCCTTTGCCTTTTTTGAACGAATTCCAACCACTGTATTAAAAAGACACTCTCCAGACTCCATGAAATATCCAAAGAATGTCCACCAGTGTATATAAGGCACTGCTCTGATTTCTTTACCAGTAACCTTGTTTACTGCCGGAACAATCATGTCTCCGTCCTGTTCCCAGTCCATCAGACGGGGTTTGGGCTTATTCGGACTATCATCAACTTGACCACAGTCAATAAACTCACAAGCTTTCTGACAAGCTTCTGTAAGATGCTCTGGGGGTATGCTCTGCCAGTCTTCAAATAGAATCTGCAACATAACAACTGCTTTCGCCTGTTCGTCCAATTCTGGGTCATTCATGGCGACCAGAATATCAATAATCACTCGAAAATCCGTTCTGATAGAAAAATCCACCCCACTGATATTTAGTGAGGTGGGCAACTCATAGGCGGTCATTTTATATACTTCTCCGTGTACTTATTGACTACTTCCTGCATTTTTTTCTTTCTCTTTTCAATTTCCGGAGTAAGCGCTTCATTGATTTTGTCCAGAACGATATAGGCAAACACCTGACCATTTCCAAAAACAGTTGTTGCGGTAATTGGTTCTTTAAATAAATCCTTAGATGCTTCGTATCCGAGCATATAATTGATTTTGTCCTCAATCTGCTTATTAATCTCCGCCATCTCTTTACTAGAAGAAACATTTTTAACAGATTCCTGAGCCTGTTCAAAGAAAGTTTCCAATTCTTCCGCTCTTGCCGCAATATTAATGTCAGTAGGGTTCAATTTGAACGAAGAGAACACTTCGCCCTGTTTGTTTGTGAATGTGAAAAGAAGAAATCCATCATCAATGTTTGTATTAATTGTTTTTGCCATTTTCTATACCCTCCTAAAATTATTCGCTGTCGGCTGTGAATGTGCCGGAACTGATATCAAACTTTCCTTTTACACGTTCGCCGGTATAATTGACGGTAAATGGAATCTGATATCCAGATGTGTCACCGCCGTAGGAAGTCGGCACAACGTAACAGTCCTGCTGATATGCTTCATATTTCCCTGCTGTGGCTTCTGTCCAGAGATGAACCTCAACTGCTTTTGTTTTGAGGTTGTCGTCTTTGAGACGTCCATCTACGATCTTCTGTAATGCTGTGAACAGATTAGAGGTGGTGTCTGCATAGAACGGATCAGCATCAGAAGAAACTTCGTAGCCGTTATGTTTAAATGTGGATTCTCCAAGAATGTTTTTAGATGTTTCGGTGTCTGGATTGAGTTCTACATTGTACTCTTCCAGATCTTTCCCAAGACGCTCATATTTCGGCGTCAGCCCCCCACAGAGAGAACCTGCGTCGATGTAATGAGCCATATATTTACGGTCAATTTTGCCTGTAACTGCCATAGAAATGTCCTTTCTGCCTATAACTTTTAAAAGGCTGTGTAGGTTAGCGACCATCTCCTATTGATAGCCGGTTGTTACTTGTTATATTACTTCATATGTGTTTTCGTAGCGTACCGATAATGGCAATAACCAGTCCTGTACGCCATTCTCCTGCGGCTCTAAACCATATGAGTTGTCACGGGTGATGCGTTTTATCACTCGCCCCTGTGAAAGTTCAGGAAACGCATTCAAACGTGTCTCAACGCCATTTATGGCAACTGGTTCTCGACATATCCATTTACCGAGATTGTCAAGGAACTTCTGAACAGATAGCTTCTGTCGTTCTTTGTCGGATGCTGTTCGATATACCACATAAAATGGATACTGGCATACCTGGTGCATTACGCCGCAAACATCTTCTTTTTCTGAATAGATCAATGCCCCGTTGTCTGCTGAGAACGCAATTCCAGATTCCTTGCCAAGTTCCTCAAATTTGATTGTTACATTTTCGTATAGCCCCGGATACTGGTTTAGAAGTGCTTTCATGGCATCTGTCAGAATCTCATATCCAGTTGCATCTTTACCGATAGGTTTATCTGCCATGTCTGCCGCCTCCTGCCTGTGCTTTTACTTTACGAATCCATGTGTCACCGTATTGTCGTTTAGCAGCATCAAACCACTTTGCCTGTGCCTGTGGGTGAGCTTGTTTGGTGTATTCAAGATTTTCCTTTGCGGCTGTCCGGCCAGAAAACTGACTGACGAGAACTTTCTTTGCTCCACGTCTCGCGTAGGGACTTCCAGTTGCTTCATCAACCATTCCTTTCCCCTCGTACAGAAAACGCCCATAAGGAGCCGCCGCCGCACATACTTTCCCAGTTCCTTGCAAGGATGTACTCTCAACTCTTGTCCGGTTAATGAAGTCTCCTGTAATCATCGGCATAAACGGAACCATACCGTCCATAACCATTCCATCAAGAAGATACTGGGCTTCTTGGTATTGTCTGGAGAACCTGTCCATATTCAGCTTGATTTTCATATCTCCGTCAACTATGGAGAATCCTTTGAAATGATGAATTTTGCTCATATTACTTACCCAGAATCTCAAAATGTGGAATCAGCGTATACGGACCACCCACACTGGTAATCTTGAATACGTTGTCCTTATTCTCATTCATGTACTGGTAGAATCCATTCCGATAATCACTGTCAGATACCGTTCCACCAGTCCACTCACCTTCCCAGAAGAATGACTCATCTGAGAATGTGATAGTGTCTTCTAGAGCGTTATTAATCTGCCTTTTCCACTCTTTATGAGGCACCCATGGAAGAATCTTGCCGTCCTTGTCAGCAATGATTATATCACCGTTCTGGACAGTGTATCGAACGTGCAACTGTGCGTTGTCAGTTGCGTCTGGTCCGTACTTTTTAAGGATTGCTCCTTTGTCCGTAATGAGGTCAACGCCGGATAAAACATGAGGATACCAGTACGCATCTCTTGTCGTGGCTGATTCGTAATAATCAAAAATCGTCACAGTTTTTTCGTACATGATACCCTCCTATCCTTCACATATTGCTTTTGAAAATCTATCAGAGAATGGTTTTATTCGGACAATATTGCCTTTGCACTCTTCCGGCACTTTCCCGTAAAAGATAATGCTTTCTGGGTGCAATCGTTCAATCATGGCATTGTAACCAGAAAGAAATAGCTCTTTCTTTTTCTTTCTATTCATGCAACCAACAGAAGATACCGCAACTGTTCCACTCTCTGGCTCTCCATCGAAGCACCATCCATAGCTATCTGGTGTGCTCCATGATATTGTCGGAATCACACGGCAACCATATTCTTGCAGATATGCACCTATCCAGTGCTTGCGGTAATGGTTGTATATCTGGATGACTTTCGGGAAATCAGTGTAGGTGCTGAAATCCGGTGTTAGAATGTACCGGAATTTGCTCAGCTTATCCACATATCTGTCTGGATTTCTCCATAGTGCGTCAAATTGGTAATCATCTAAGAAGAAATGAACAGTTTTCTCTTCTGGGTTATTGCATTTTCCTCTGGCATAATTAAAACCGACAAATTCACAGTTGCCCTCGAATGCCTCAGGTTCTATCTGCGGTATACCATATTCACCAACGCCGGGGAAAATACGGCGGTTCAGATTTTCATAGGCTATACTGGTTGATTTATTTGCCATAGGCTATCTCTTTCTTTTCATGGCCCTGGTCATAAGTCTGTTTCTTCTCGCTGTCTTCCTGTATGCCGAATTATCTTTAAGGCCTATGCCAAGTTCATAATCAGGACGGTTAAAATACTCTATCTCTCTGGCTTTCTCTGTTTTGTTCCAGCTAGATACACTCATTTTCTTTACAGTCGCACCGTTGGATTCTACTCTTTTACGAAACTCAGATGCGGACATATTCAGTGGCGTTTCTTCGATACGTCCACCGATGCCGCGCTGATAATAATTCTGTTTGCCTTTTCTGGTAAACTTATATTCTGTTGTTTCTCCATTCATGGTCACAGAAAATGCGGTTTCTTTTGTTCCACTTAATCCGCTACTTCCGCCACGTCCTCCCATAAAATCACTCTTTCTGCACTGTCTGCTTAATAACCTGATTCACGCCAGTAGCCGATAATCCATTAAACATACCGACTGCAACTGCCGTGATATAATCCGTTGCCGGGAAATCTGGGATAACTCCCATTCCGATAGCTCCGAGAATTCCACCAATAACCGCCATGATTACTGGAATCCATTCATCAGGGATTCTTTTTGATGCTTTGCAGCCCATTCCCACAATGTAGCAAATCATAACGATTGCTATACATGAGCCTAATGTTGAAATGTCCATTATTCAGATACCTCCTCATAAGTTTTTTCAAAAATATCCGGCTTACACGGATAAAGCTCTCCGTTTACACCCTGGATAACATAGTCTCCAACAGAAACATGATGTGTTCCCTCTAATGTTTCGATATACAGCTCACACGGAGGTAAATCACAAGTTTCTGCGCCGTAATACATAATGCCTTTCTTATAAGCTTCTTGCACCCAAAATGGAACGTAAAACAAGCCGTTCCGGTCTTTCAGATCACCATCATACTTAAATGCTTCAATGATAACAGGCTTTTTTCTAAACTTCATATTCACACTCCTGCATACAATACTGGTATTCCATCATCCGTCCTTACTCCCATCAGAAGCGGTAAAGTGGTCTTTAAGAGCAAGTCATTCGTTTTCTGTACATCTCCGACGGCGGCATACACCGCGCTCCATTCCTTTGCACCCGATGCTTTCTGCTGCGGCGTTGCATAAGAGATGGATTCACTGCCAGAAGATACAGATGTTACAATGCCTGTTGATTTGCCACCAGCATTTGCGTCGGTCGCACTTGCTGATGCCTGATTAATAGCATTCTTTTCAGCAAGTTCAATTTGATACATTAATTCAGCCAATGAGCAGACCGCCTTTTTGATGCGCTTCTGTGAGCGTTCGTTCGTCGGCAGTCCGTCCACCAACCTATCAAACGTCATTGTGTCCACAAAATCACTGGCTCTTTCTGCCAGTCGTGGAAAGTCGGTTTCTGGCACGACATTGCCGAATGATTCTGTATAGAATTTATAATCTGCATAAGCCATGCCAGTTACCTCCTACATTTATGATTTTGCTGTTACAGTCGCACTTCCGGCATTCAGTGCTTTGTATGTTCCGTCACACTCAACTACTGTAATCTTCTGTCCGGTTGCTGCCTTAATGTCAGCTTTTCCGTCCCATGTAGTCCAGTTTCTGAGATTCTGGCCATAAGTTACAGCTGTTTCAGATGCACCAACTTTGTACTTGTACACATTGTTAGCGTTTTCTTTAGCCGGGTTTACAGTGATTTTTGTATCACCAGTTGCTGTTCCTGCCTCAGATGATACTGTCAGAGTTCCGAGTGCCGGTGTATCGTCAATGGTAATTACTGCGATTGCGTCAATGTACTCCGCAAAAAGAGTAAGCCCCATAACCGCGAACGCTTCAGACACTGCTGTGTGGTAGTTGCCCTGTGTATGGAATCCGATCAGGTTTGTTTCTCCGGAAACGGTATACACCAGACCAGCTCTCGCAAAGTCAGATTCATTCGGGTCAACATAGTACAGGACGATGTTCTCAACAGGAGTTGCAATAACCTGCCCTCTTGGAATCTCACTGTCAGATAACAGGAAGATTGTGTTGAATCCCATGAAATCTTTCATGTACTGGAAACCGAACTGATTCTGAATAGTAATCTCAGCTGCTCCAAGGTATTCATATACGTCCAGAATATTGACAAATCCAACAACGCCAGTCACATTCCTGTGCATCTGTTTGAATTTGTTTTCTACTCGACCCTTGGCCATCGCCAGAGCCATCTGGAATGTTGTTTCTGTGGAAGTAAGTGTACCGGTTTTCAGATAATCGTAAAATCTGCCGGTAACGTCAGTCTGAAGCTGGAAAAGGAATTCATCATCGGTCATCTGAACGGCGTTCTCATAACCGTGATCCTTGATTGCTTCAATAGATACAGCCTTTGCGTACTTCTCGATAGTCATTTCCGCATAGTTCTTTTCTTTTACAGTAAACTTGCTGTAAGGGATTTCCTCGCCCTCTGCCACTTTTCCGCTCTGTAAAGTACCTTCTGCATACTTAGACTTGAGTACAGCACCCGGCTGTTTTTTGATAGGTCTCATGATACCCAGAATATCACGTAAGTGCTGCCAGTTTCTTTCGAATCTGGTAACAAAGTCAATCTCACGTGCTGTGACCTGAATATCATTTGTCATAATAAGATTAGCTTTTGCTGCCATATAAAAAAATCCTTTCTACCCATATTTTTTAAGGTATTGGGTTAGCGGCTATACTCTGGCGTATAGTCGGTGTAAAAAAATCACTGGAATAACTGGATGTTCTGAGCAATTGCAGCCTGTCTCTCGGACGGGTCTTTGATTGCTTCGATATCTTTCTTTGTCATGTTTCCCGGTGTCTGCTGCTGTCCAACATGAGTGGTAAATCTTGCCTGATTCTGCTGAGCCTGCTGCTGAGATTCATCCACAAAAGCGGATGCGTCAGACTGTTTCATCTGTTCGATCAGGTCGTTTAATCCAAGGATTTTGCCATCTTTCAGCTTCAATCCGGCTTCTTTAACGTCTGCCATAACAGACTTCTTTGCAGCTTCACTGGAAAACTTAACATTGTCGAGTGCCGCTTTGAGTGCGTCTGAGAAATCACGGTCATAGATTTTCGCGTTGAATTCTTTCTCTGCATCTGCCGCTTTCTGTTTCCAAGTCTCTAACTCACTTTTAATATTTGCCGGGTCGATACCGTCAAAACCTTTTAAGGTTTCTTCTGCTGTCTCAGCACGTTCTTTCCAGTTATCTCGTTCTCCCTCAACTTTTGACAGAGTTTTCGCCACTTCCTTTGCGTTCTTGTAATTCTCAGAAAGTGCTTTCTTTACATCTGCCTGTTTATCCTCCGGGATTTCAATTCCAAATGATTTTAAAGTGTCAATAAGTTTCTGCATAACATCCTCCTGGTCGTGTTTATTGACCTGCCGCCGCAGGTAAATGGATTAAGCCAGTTAGACCACTGGCAAGGTAATCGGAAAGGCAGGAATCGAACCTGCGACCTCACATTTACAGTGCGATCTACCACTGAGCTACATTCCATGCCGCCTATAACGGCCAACCCTCTAAAAAGAAACTGGGGTGAATTTCACTTCTTTCGCTATAGCGTAAATCCACCTGAGACATAGACCACCTGTATACAAACAGCTTAACTCTAAGCGGATTAAAGCGGAGCGCCCGGAATCGAACCGGAGACCAGAGTGCGACTCTGTCAGTTTTCCACTAGCGTACATTCCACATAACCCGGATTCCCGGGTTAGCAAGGTGTTTAACGTGTCATGCCTGCCACGAGTTGTTTCGGATATTTATTTCTTTTTTAAAAGAAAAGTATGAATAACAAAAACCTTAATCAAGGAGGTGAGCCATCTTGCGTGCCAGATGGCAAATACGCACGACAGGATTCGAACCTGTTCAACTTTCCGTTAAAGCGTGCGTACCAGCTACTAAATTAAAGAAAGGAGGATTAAAACGAAAATGTCAAAAACAACCGTTTTACTTGTGCTTCCTGCTGCACAATTACATTATAACAGATTTCTTTTAACTACCTCTCTACCACTTTTGCGTTTTTAGAGCATATCACGGAGTTTTTCTACGTATCTCTTGACAAGATCACGTTCTTCCCGGCACTCTGCATCCTTGGACATATCACTCATTTCTGTTGTAAGTTCGTCCAGATGTTCTTCCAATGCGGCGAGCATCTTTCTTTTGCAGTCTTCAGACTTGCCGGAACGATAGCTCTGTTTCTGTGTCATATAGTCGTCATAAGCATCTCGTCCGTCAGAGCGGCTGTAATGTCCTCTAACATAATGCTCACCACGTCTGGCATAAGAACTGCCTCGGTCATAATCCGGCATCATTCTGCCGTCATTTGCGCTGTATCTCCCCATGCTGTCGCGCTTTCTTCCACGTTCACTGTAATCGTCATTGTATCCGCCACGCATCTCATCAAGGACAGTGTTGTAGTACTCTACTTTCTTATCCCAGTACTGCGTATTCTTGATATCTTTGTACATATCAATCAGTTTGTATGTCATTTCCAAGTTCCCAGTGGTCAGCCCATTATCAGCAATTTTGGACAGCTCGTCTTCGATTCTTGCACATAAGTCTTTAATATCTCTCATAATCACACCTCCTACGCTTCTCTGGTCACAACAATGTTCGCGTTCGCAACAGAAATAGCCTGATCGCTTGTGTTTTCTACCGCGATATTAACGCAGCATCCGCGAGGCACATCAATATAGATGCCAGAGGACACATTATTGTACTGATTTACTGCTGCCGGTGTGGAAATCATCTGAGAAGAAAGAACCGGCTCACCAGAAATTGCAATAGCCAGTGAGATAGCTCCAACAGTACCGCCTGTTGGAATTGCAATGTTGCCGGAGAAATTCATGAAAAATCTCGCCTTGCACTGGTTAGTCAGTCCTCTTAGAGTGATGATTCCGCTTCCCTCTCTGTGCTGAATACAGTTAGAACCTTTAACTGCTGTGTTTGAAAATACTACGTTTCCATTTGCTGCTACAGTCTGAGCAGCCACATTCGTAAATTCTGCCATAATTTTTACCCCTTTCATATTACAAAAGGACAGGTCTCAGCCTGCCCCTCTGTGTAATAACGGCATAAGCCGACATTCGAATCAATCGAAAGATACTCTCGATATGAAGTTATTAGCAATTACATCCGGTATTGCATCCGCATCCACATCCGTAATATGTGTTCGGGTTAGGAACCTGATATGCCGGAATCGGTGCTGGATTGATTGCATTAATGAGCTGCTGTGTCTGAGAAGCCATTGCAGTTGTGAGTAATGCACTCTGGCGATCCTGAGAAGCAGCGCGTCTGAGGTCATTATTTTCAGCCTGCAAGTTAGAAATCTTTTCATTGCAAAGATAATCAAGAATTGCTCTTGTTCCTGCATTCTGACTGTCAATAATGTCTCTTGTATTGCTGTTCATGGTGTTCTGCAATGCACAGGTGTTCTGTGCCATATTGTAATTTACGCCCTGAATTGCTTCTCTGGTTTCACAGCAACAGTTCGCAAGCTGTGCCTGTAAAGCATTGGTATTCTGCATATTAGCCACAGTATCGGCATTAATAGCCTGCTGGATTCCAAAGCCGGTCTGCATGATGTTGGTGTTGATTCCATTGAATCCAGTAAGCATACCGTTATTCATGGCATAAAAGCCATCGCACAGGCCACTGTTGATTCCGTCAAGTTTGCTGATTACTGCGGAGTTATCGAATCCTCTCTGAATGTCTGCCTGGGTAGCTGCTGTGGCTGTATATCCGCCGCCGTTGCCATTATTGCCCCAGCCGTTGTTTCCCCATCCGAAGAAAGCAAAAATGAATAAAACAATAATCCACCAGCTACCATCTCCGCCAAACATGCCGTCATTATTTCTACCGTTTCCAGTAGCGGCGGCGATATCTGCTAAGCTATAATTTCCATCCATAATATAATCTCCTTTTTTGTGTATTTACATCAATCTGGCCAGATTGTAATGTACTATTTCATATTCTTCAGCAGGTTTTGAAACTGTCCTGCCATCTGCTGAACTTGGTTAAGTTGCTGTTGAGAAATCTTCCCAGACTGTAACATCTTCTGGACTTCTTCCTTCGGGTTTCCCTTAAAATTCTGCTTAAACTGCATAAACTGCTGTATCATCTGCATTGGTCCGTTTCCCTGCGGTATTCCACCACCAAGCACGTTAAATAATGGATTACTCATCTGCGTTTCCTCCCTTGGCTGCTGATTCCTGCGCGGTATTAGCTCTAACAGGTTCAGAAAAAGAATTTAATCGGTTTGCTATAGCGTCGCATTTAGCTTTTAAATCGTCATATTCCTGTCTGGTGACATATTTGTCCATGTTCTGAGCAGGCTGTTTAGGCGGCATCTGAGCGCCTACCTCGCGATATTCAAATGTTCGTAATGGCTGTGGCATACCGGAAACGTCAGTGGATTTTATATAGAACTTTTCGCTCTCTGAATCCATCAGCAAAACGCTTGTCCCGGGTGCTACCAGATAGGATTTTGCACCGACTTCTCCAGATACCCACAGGATGCCATTATTATTCTGTTGGGGTTGCTGTACTGGTTGAGCCGGCATCTGGACAGGCTGTTGCTGGAACTGATTCATCTGTCCCGGAACGCCAAAGCTATATTGATAAGGATTGTTATATAATGCCATCTTATGCACCACCTTTCTGATTATATTTTTGCATAGATGTATCAATCTAAAAAGTTCAAAAAAGTATCGAAAAAGTATTGTGCAATAACGCACATAGATTTATAATTGAGGAAAAAGGAGGGATTAGCATGGCAACAGAAGCGCAGAAAAGAGCGGTAAGGAAGTATGAGAACAACAACTATAGACTGAATATTGTCTTTCCAAAAGGAACTAAAGAGAGGATTGAAAAGCTCGACCTCGGCAAGAGCAACAGTGCCTTTATCCGGGATGTTGTTCTGTCAGAACTCGACAGGTTAGAAAAAAATTAAAAATAACGCATATATACGCTTGACATATAACGCACATATATGTATAATAAAGACAGTTAAAGAAAAGTACACAGCCCACGAGAGGGTGTAAAGGAGGAAAAAGACATGGCAGAATATATGATGTCAGAAGCAAGAGGGAATGCAGTATACGAAAATAACTGCATCTATATTCCGGAAAACTACCCGGAAGACTGGCGGGAACGCCTGGAAGCTGGCGAGGTTGTCAGTTACGAAGAGGACGGCGAGCAGTGCGAAATCTGGCTCGAAATGGAGAAATAAAAATAAGCCCCTGGGAGATAATCCCGGGGACTTTTATTGTCGTCTTAACACACTTTAATTATTTTATTGTTTACCCGGCGGCTTAATCGTTTCGCCGTAGATATGCTCACGTTCATCTGTTCGGCGCAGTATTCGAGCGTATATTCCTTACATCTTAATCGAAATAGTCTTTCCTCATCCGGTGTAAAATTACACTCTGCCAAGAACCTGTCTATATCTTTCTTAGTGAATACATATAACTTCATGAGCATACCCCTTATTAATGCTAACGCTGATTCTGTGCAAGATAATTTGTAAGCTTCTGTTTTGTTTTTTTTAATTCCTCCACGTTATTCCCGCTGATCTGACTGTCCAGCATGGTTGATAACACTTCCAGAATTAATGAATCACGTTCTGCAATTCTCTGAAGACTTTCATAATCTCGCTTGTCATGTTCTTCCAGCGTCTCCACTCGTTTATTAAGCCGGAACGCCGGAGTAATCCACTTAAAGATTACGGCCGCTGCCCCACCGACAATAGATACCCCTCCGCAGATAGAGAGAAAAATCTGTACAAATTCTGATATGCTCATTTAGTTACTCCTTTTCCCAGTAATATACTGGGATCTCATTACCGCTATTCCATGTATCAAAATATTTTCCCTCTTGTACTGTCACTACATGGCCATCTATGCAGAGAATATATGTACCTGTCGGATGGTCTGTACAAAAGTCATTGACTGTATAGATATATCGCTCTGACTGTTCTATCAGTTTGCGCCTGTATCCATGCTTATAAAGGTACGCGCCCCAGACATAATTTGCACTTGGCATATCTGACACACGCCTGTATCATTAATCCGGCAAATACTGTTTCCCAGTCAAACCCGGTTGCTTTGCATATTGCCCGGACAGCACAATCTCCGACTCGATTCCCGGCAGGATTCGGATTATAATATTCCCATCTGTCCATCAGTCAATCCTCTTTGCTGTTTTATATCTCTTTGCCGCTCCTCTGGCTTTTGCGGCGTTCTGGCGGTTCCACTTCGCTATCATAAGCCGGTCTTGCAGCTCTCTCAGGTCGTTCTGCTTGCAGTAATCTTTGTATGCAGTATTTTGCTTTTGTAGAAGATAAGACTTCCGGTCAAGGTCTTGTTGGAGTGCAAATCTTGCCTGTTCGTCCTTGCAGTTATTAACTGCCGCTTGCATTCCGAGAACTTCTCTCTTTGTCTTTCTGATTCTTCGCTCATAAGTACGTTGCCGTTGTTCCTTTTCGTACTGTTTGCCTTTGTCAGCTTTGTCCTGTGCTGATAGTTCTGCATAAGGATTAAATTCTCCATCACTGGCTCCGAAACTATGCCGACAGTTTACCCCTGACAGTCCACTTGCTGTCCCATATCCAGTCAATGAAAAAGGTGGAAATTTCTTGCTCTTGCCAGAACGAGAATATATCTTACCTTGCCACCATGAGTGATTTCCGGGATTCTGACCGCCATCACCCGTTCTGGCTCCCATGTGTGCACTGACCAGAACTAAATCCCAGTCCATTTCTTCCATACGTTTTAGGGATATATCTCCGGTAGCTTGAGCCACGCCAGTTCTGACAGAGCGGGCTACCGCTGTTTCAATCGTGTCTTTTCTACCAGATGGATATGTGACAGTCACACCATTCACAACATTATTAACTGCTTCTTTAATGGCTTGCGTATATCCGACTGCCCCAGTCATCACATGGTTATACGCAAGGTCACATTGCTCGATATAGAGCTTTTGAGCGGCACTTGCAGTTGTTCTTGTGAAGTTCTTCCACTCGCCCATAGTCGCAAGCATATTCCGCTCCATGAGCCTTATCATAGTCGGGGATTGTTCAAGCGGTACAGGGCTTAATCCTGCCGCCTTGTATATCTTATCATCATAGTTCATTGCAGCGATTCCGGCATCTTCAAACGCTTCAAGGAGTTCCTGCTGTTCACGTTTGGTGTACTTTGATAGTTCCGCCAGAACGTCCTCTAGCAGTTCACCGGATTCCTGTAGCGTTCTGATTCTCCACGCATCGGCATTGGTCAGAATATAATCCTCGCCTCTGCCAATCCTTGCCATCATTCTCGACACGATCTCAGAGATGATATACTGATGCAGTTCCTCGGCGATTTGTTCGCTGCCCTCTGTGATTTGCCGTAAATATTCAGGACTAAGCATAGTATATCACCTCTTTCGTCAAAAGTCGTGGTACATGTTTTGGTTTTTTGTTAGTTAATTAAATGGTTGATTGTTTCGGTATTACTGGTATATCTTAGTGTGTATTAGCCCTCTTTAAATTGGTTCATTTCAAAAAAGGTATCCTACAGGATGCCAAACTTTTCTTTTAACTTCTCACAATTTTCGACTTTTTCTAAATATTCTTTCCCATCACGCACATACCACGGTTCTGTTTGTTTTTTTATTGTCGCTGGGCTTCCTACAATTAAAACATTGTCGACTTCTATATTTTTATTAACAACAGAATTTACAGAAGCTGAAACATTCTTACCTATAACTATATCATTAATAACCTTTGTCCCTGCACTGCAATAAAAAGCATCGCCAATTTCCTTTTTACCAGCAGTAATACAAGTAGATGTATGCAATACAGAATAATTGCCTATGTGATTTCCATACCCCACTACAATTGTCCCCCAATGGGGAATCACAACTCCATACCCTAATACATTGGGAGCAATTGAAAAGCCTAATTTTAACTGAATCCGCTTATTTTTTAGTTTCCAATAAAAACGTTTTATACTTCCTACATTTGTATAGTACTCGTAATAACGAAGTGATTTCATAAAATTCAATATATCGTTTGGAACAATAATCCGCTTAATTCTTTCAATAAATGAATACTCAAACTTACCTATATTCATCATAGAATCTGCCATTAGATAAAATTTTAATTCTCTTTTGCTTGTAATCATAACCCACCTCTTTAATTATTTCCAAAATTCACATTTATAGGATTATACTATGCTATTTAAAGTATTTCAAGATTACTCTATTCAAAAATATTCTATAAAATGATTATCATTTTTCGAATAAACTTTTACTTTTGGTTATACGACGAATTTGCATCAGCTATTTTAATTGATTTGATGATATTGGTTTTTTATCGGAATCTAAAAATACCGCATATTCGCTTTTTGAACATGAATACTTTTTATTTTTAATTAACTTTAGCGCTCATTTAATATTTTTTCTTTTTAAATAGTTGACTGCCCTACATAAACATTATTTTGAATCTCTTCCAAATCAATATCCGGAGCATCTGGATCAATTGTATCATTTTTATATGCTTTTGATGTATAATTCCCATTATAAATATTTCCACAAATTTCAACAATATGTCTTTTTCTGTTATAAACAAACAATATTGCGATTGGATTTTTAAGATATACTTTTGAATTTTTTATAACAAATCGATTTGTGTAATTTAGCGGATGAAAATATGATACATATGATTCTCCTTCGATATTACAATCGGTTATAATAATATCTCCAATTGCATCTATAGTATCATTTAAAATACCTTTACCTCCTATAATATCGCATTTATCCGCATTTATATGCAAATATTCTTGAGAGCCTTGTTCTGAAAATGCCCCTTCGATAGCACGTCCGTAAGGATTTGATATTATACATCCTCTCATTGTAATATTCTGATGAGCATGTGTTGTACTTGATAATTTTAATGCACTATTTATCAAATCTGTCGGTTGCCCGTCATATTCTATCTTTGTAGCGTTAATATCCATATACAATTTGCCAGTTCCTGTATGATTGGTTGAAACTATTATTGTTTTTTTGGTAGAATTGTCATTTATAAACCCTCCATGATTTATAAATACGCAAGATTCAATTGTAGAATAAAGATTTGATGCTCCCATATTTTGAATTGAATATAATTCATCACGAGAATCTGTAATTAATGAGCAATTCGCCATGAAAGATGTAATATCTTTTAAATCATTTATCATTCTAATAGCGATTACACCACCTGCATTGCCAGCACATTTATTTTCAAAATTTGAGTTTGTAATAAAAACACGTTCATCACAAGCCCCATCAACCCATAGTATAGCTCTATTTCCAGTATCAGACGCGACTACCCAATTGCAGTTGTCAATTAAAATAGTTTTTGCGTTTTTTATTCTAAAAATGGGACAATGACGTTCATCTTCAGTTATACGTTCACCGTATAATATTCCATTTGTCTTAATATCAATATCTAAATTTTTCACAATAAATTCTGTTAGATTTTTTGCGTTGACTTGGAATTGGAAGAATCCATAGCAAGTATTCTGAACATATGAAAATGTGTCGTCTGCTGTAATCTTTGCACCATGTCCATCAATATGAATCTTAGTTGCATTTGGCAAAATCGCGCGACAGATCTTATAAATAGCTCCATCTTTCATGATTATATTTTTATTACTACTTAACGTTTGTTCAATTGCGTCACTATCATCCGTTACACCATCCCCCACAGCACCGAACATCTCTGGCGTAACATAAGAATCGCTAAAATATTTGACATCCTCTTTCAGCAAAGCAATGTCTGTCTTGCTCTGCTCGATCTGCTGTGCCTGTTCTGTGGTGGCTCCGGGTTTGACTGGATTCTTTTCAAGGTACTCATTTACTGCGGCTTTGATTTCTTCCGGCGAGATTTCACCGCCTATTCCTTTTAAGCATAATTCGTATAAATACTTCTCTTTTCTCGTGATCGGCTTCGGGAGTTCGCCTTTATAATCACCTGTCAAGTACGCAAGATATTTTTCTTCCCTCGTTACTGGCTTATCTACCATCTTTTTGCTCCTCTCCAAATAATGTTGGCTCGTCTGGCTGAGCTTCTTTGACCATTGTTTTCGCTTCTTCCTCAGTCATTCCCTCAAACTTTACGAAATACAACCATGCCGGAACCTTGCCAGTGGTCACATACTGCCACCATCTTGCACGGTCGTTTTCACGCACATACAGAATGTCTCCAAAATCATAATTGACTTCATAAGCTCCGACTGGTGCAAGTCCGTACAGGTCAGCGTAGGCGTTCAGTGCATAGATAACTTCGTTCAAGCAGGATTCCAGTTTGTCTCGAACATCTTTAATGAACTGTACTGTCCTCTGCTGTTCTGCTTCTACTCCTGTAGCTGTCTGAATGCCGCTAGATTCATTGAAAACAAAATACCCATTGGAGAATCCAATCTTATACCCCAGCTGGCTTAAAAGGGCATTTATGCCACTTATGCGGGTATCCGTGTTGAGTTGCGGATTGATTTCTTGGTAAAACTCTTTCTCGTCCTGTCCGAATACATTCTTGACAAAGTGCGGCAATTTCATCTCATTTCGCCTGTTCTCCATACCTTGTGGCGACATGGCTGATACAGGCGTACCGCTTGGCATCAGCAGTCTATCATCTGCCAGAACAATCTTCTGAGAATTAAATATTTCTCCGGCATTACGGCTGTATGCAATGTCGAGGTCTTTTAACTCCTCGATAGCTTCGGCAAAAATCGGCAATCCCAATGGTGCATTAATATCCACGTTATTCGCTTGCGGCGTCCGCAGTACTCCGTACAGAGGCCCGTCCAGCTTCTCTCCATTTGCCTTGAGAATCGGCGGCGTATCTGCCATAAGGTCAGCCCATTTGGTCTGTTTAAGGTCAATCTTATCGCCGATTGACTGAGGGGATTTTGACACATAGGCTCTATTAGAAACGTAGTACGGATAGGTCGTCACGCCATCCACGGTAGTCTCAACAAATCTATGATATTCAAGCCGTGTATAGTATTTCCGTCCAACAGTATAAGAATCCTTGAATATGATTCCCTTAATTTCCTGATTATCATAGTCCACGATCATCACATCTGCCGGAGTAAATACGTCAATGCTTTCACCATTTGGCTTAATAAATACTGTTCCATAAGCACAGCCATATTCTACCCAGTGACGGATTTGAAAATATACCTTGTCGATCTGTTCCTGTAGCCACGTAGCCCTTGCAGAACCGTCTATCTGAATGCCGATCGCCAGCGTTGCGAGCCGAGCTGTTTCTGAGCAGACAGATTTAGCAAAATTGATCGTCTTGATATTATTCTTATCATCCAGCCATTCCGGCGCACCTCTGTAAATGTTCGCGCACCGGTTAATCAGCGATTCCATCTCTGGAAATTCTGCTGCCTGAATGTTGAAGTCCTCTTCGGCTTGTTTTTTGAATATCATATTAAACCACCTTTTTAGTGTTGTTATAAGTCCCATTATGCACTGTAACCTCTCCTGTTAAACAACGGCTCATAAGCATATCTAAGTGCCGAGATTGCATGATCATCTCCGTCAGGATAACCACTTATTACATTTCCCTCTTTGTCCCGATCGTACTCATATTCTGTGATTTCTTTATATGCGTTCGGTGTTCGCTTCGGGTCAATGACTATAGTCTTTGTCTGTAAGAATTTGAAACCATACTCGATACTTCCCGGTCCTTTGATTGCTCCTCTTGCAGGAAGTCCGGCATCCCGGAAGTCATTCACAGACTTAGGTTCCGCAGAATCACATATCATTGTGTAATCGTCATAGCCTTTTTTCTTGATCCAATCAGCAGTCTTAGAGTTGCTCCATTTATTTACATACAGCTCGTCAATCAGATATATCTTCTCTCTGGCAGAATCATAATAAGTTCGGAGATAGCAGAAGGCATCCGGGTACCATCCATAATCTACACCAGCGAAAATGCGGTCCATGTGGCTGATCTCTTCGTCTGTAATATCTCTGATTTCGAGATATTCAAATACGTTTCCGCCGTCACCATTTGGGACACCCAGGTATTCATGCTCATATGCTTCTGGATTGACTTCCTTTAAGTGCTCTGCATCATTAAGGAATTTCTGACCTAGCCACTCTGCCGGGGCTTCCAGATAACTTGAATGATGAATAACTCTTTTTGGGTTAGGTGTGAGCTTAATCCTATTTACCCAGTTTGATTTTGATTTTGGTGGGTTGTATGATGAAAAATCATAGGATTCATCACCACCACGAAGCACTGACTGATTAACAGAGCGTTCCTGAGCATCTCCCTTCATTTGATCTTTTTCTTCTTTCCAGAGGATTCCAATGTAGCCAAACTCCGGCTTAATGGATTTCAGTTTGGTTTCATCATCCAGACCACGGAAGTATATTGTCTGCCCTGTCTTAATATACTTGATCTCAAGTGGCGACACCTTGCATTCAAATTCTTCCATCAGTCCAAGTTCGTTGATAGCCCATTTCATGTTAGCATATACAGAATCTTTCAGAGTACCGGCCACCTGTCTTGTAATGCAGGCGTGCATCTGAGGATTGTTCTTAATAAGTTCAACAATCTTAAAAGCTACGAATGAAGATTTCAGACCGCCTCGACCGCCCTCGAATACATATTCGATATTAGGCTTGATTTGCCGGTTAATGTCCACGAATGCCTTACCGAGCACTCTGGCAGGAAGTTCATATCTGCTTTCGTCTGATTTTGATACAGCTACCAACTGTTCCCATTTGTCTACTGCCTGCATATTTCCTTTGATAGCTTTATCATATACGGCAGCTACAATACAGGCATTGTTGTTTGCATCCTCATCAGATATTCCCATCTTTGTGAGTTTCTTTTTCGCAGTGGTCGGGGCAGGATTCTCAGCTATCATTTTTGCTAATTCAGAAAGGGTCTTTTTTTGACGGCGCACTTCTCCCGACTTAATACCGCCTTTTTTTGTTATTTCTCGGAGCTCGCTCGGAGTTCGTTCAGAATTCGGTATTAAATTTTTCTCATTTGCCATCCTATCAACATCCAATCATATCCTTTCTGAATTAAAACACCCTAGCATAGTTATAGTTATATATACTATAATACCATACTAGGGCGTACATAGCTCTCTACCACTTTTATAAATTTTTAAGTTTTTTTTTTAAAGCCTGCCGATCAGTTTGGCCAGATGATAATATTCCGCCATGACCTTGCGTTTGTAGCCGTAAAAGTCATTCTCCGTTGCAGGAACCGTCCTGATCTTCTCCATTGTTCGATAACCAATACTGTTGACGATGCTATCATAGATTTGCGATTCAATGCCGGGTGCATATTTGATAGATACCTGTAACAGATTGTATTTATCGCTTTCACTAAGATTCCGCAAGTGACTTTGTAATGTCGGTATATCATCCGGCGGTACTCCGTAATCAATCAGTGTTGCCTTTCTTAACTTCATTTATTTCACCTTCTTCATTCAAGTTCCAGTCACATGGCATGCCTCGAAAACATTCTGGACAGTGCTCGTAGAATCCGCATCCTTTGCAATCTGCTGGCTGTCCAGTACAATATTGCTGTAATACGTGATATGCTGATATAGCAAGGTTTGGCGTTATGTCTGGTGTAGGTCTGTTGTTCATTTCTTCATCTCCTCCAACTTCTTCTCAGCTTCCTCACGAGTGAGGAATACTGTTTTACCGATTTTATTTATGTCCGACAACTTAAATACACACTTGTCGATTGCACATGGCGTCTTATTTGGAATGCCTAAAATGTAATAGACTTCTGTTCCTACTTTACACGGCAATCTCACAAGCAATCCCTGTTCTTCTAAGTCTTCATAAACAGCAAGTTTCGTAAGAATTTTATCCGCAAACGGTTTTAATAATCCATCCGTAATTTCTTCTTTTGCAACTCCTGTACCATCAACATTTCTTTCTCTTTCTGTTAATCTCTCCATCTACTTCACCTCTTCCATCTGACTCTCTATAGCGTCTGTGAGCAGCTTCAACGATTCAATGAATGCATCCGTCAATGCTGTTCTGTCTGGGTATTTAGTGAATGTTCTGACAAGTTTTACTGCATCCTTGATTTTTTCTTCATCTTCGACGATTTCGGATGCTTCATACACTGTCTTTTCAACATAGTTGTAAGTAACAATCTTACTGTCGTAAAAATTCAATATGTTTGGAAACGGAATTACGATAGGGTTTAAATGGTTTTCTCTCGCCCATGTGAATCCCTGAAGCTTTGCCATTTTCAGAACACTCAAATATTCTTCCTGTGTCTTTACAAACACGATTTTTCCAGTTAAAATAATCATTTCTCCACCTCTTATCGCTTACTTTTTATCGCTTGTTTTCATCGCTTGTTTCTGTAATTTCTCTCAAGCAGGCATTCCAACCAACCGCAATAATATCTTTTTGTGATTCTACATTGTCATTCGGAACGATATACTCTTTTTTCTCCGGCAATGGCTTCAATGGACACCATTTAGGTCTTGATTTGCTTTCGTAATCATAATGTTCTTCTGTCATCAGAATTACATCATAATCTAAACAATCAGCTAATTCACAATAACCCACATATTCAAGTTCACCGCAGTATGAAGTTCCGAACGGGCAATCATAGCAATTTTCTGGTGCGTCTATCACTAATACTGATTTACTCATACGCTTCACTTCCTCTCAGCATCAGACTTAAAGTATTGTACCCCGGGACACAATTAATAAATTCTTTCTGGTCAGAACTAATACTCATCCCAATTTCCCAAATTTTGATGTATTTAATTAATTCGTCTGCATCTATTAAGCGCATTTTTCATTTCTCCTTTTAATCACTCGCCATGAAATTACCGAGGCATAACACACATGCTATAATATTAAGCACCAGAATATCCCATTTCTGATTGATTATATTCACAACAATACATCCAGCATTTGCAATGCTTAAAACTAATGCAAAATATTTATTCATTATTTTCTCCCTCTGCGATATAATTTTCACATTCCTCCGCATATTCATAACTGTCCATATCATCACATCTGCACTGGCAGGAATCCTGTTTCTCACAGCAGATGCAGCATTCTGTTTCACCGTCCGGGCATTCAAATTTACATCTTCCCATTAATCCAATCTCCCTCTTTCTCGAAGTAAATGTATCTGCTGTTTTTCTTGACTGGTTCTGATGTGTCAATACCGTATTTTGTCAGTAGACCTCTCAGGAATTTTAATTTAAACTCTTTTAGTGTGATCTTGAATCTGGTGTAGGTCTTGCCGTCTTTATCAAAAATTGACATTTCCATGCTTAGTCCTCCTTATACGGTTCTGGAAGTGGTCGCCATGCCGTAATCTCAATCCAATCATAACCGCTATCAAGATAATATCCGTCACAATCAATAAAGCTTGTATCTTGCCATGTTGATTCTCCGTTAGTAACCAATATTTCTTGTCCGTCATCTGGCATTTTGCAGTTAAGCATATAATGTATGTCTCTCGAAATAGATTCTTCTTCACGTTCTTTTTCTGATATCTGATGATATTTTACCGGAATCCATCCGTTTTCTTTCTCATCCTGTTCCAGATCAGTCAGAAGCTGCTCAATCATATCTTGAATAGCTTTGACATACACCCCAGCGTATTTGTAGCAGTCCGAATATTTATCCGCGTACTGCTTTAATCTGTCTTTGATATAACTCATGCTTCCACCTCCGAATCCGCTGGCATCTGAAAGACCATTTTATTCATAAGTGCTTTTCCAATAGTTTCAGCCAGAAGTTCATTTTCTTTTCTGGCATTTTCATCGTATTCGTAAAACTTTTCGCCTTTTCCATGTTCTTCATATATATCTGTTTCGATCTTGGTTCTTTTTGGAGTGATTCTTGTAATCTTAACCGGAATAATTTTTCTATGTCGGAACGTCGATAACCACCCGCAATTCACCGTTCTGGCAATTCCGACGGTATCTCCTACCTTTAAATCGTCTCTGCTGATTTCTTTTAACTTAATATTCATTTCTCGTCCTACTTTCATTTACCCAAATGCTACCTGTCCGTTATTCTGTATATAAATCATCGGTGCAGCTTTACGCTCCATATCTCTCAATCAGCTCCTTATAATCATCACAAATCTGAATGTGATGCTTCTTTTCCAAATCATCAACCATTTCAGACAATGATGTTTTTCCAGAATTGATATCATTGATGTAGTTATTAATTCTTTTTACGGACTTCATGTAACGTTTCCATCCCCATCCATGTAATTCGTGCATTACATAGAACAAAATCACAAAATTCAGCACGTCAGACCAGTTCTTTCCATCCTCGAACCCATCATCAAAGGCTTTTAACTCCATCTCTTTTAACTCTTTCTGGCAGTTCTGGATAGACTGTGCGAACATATGAGATTGTTTATTTGTATATGGAATGAATGCTTTCTTTTTCTGCTTGATTTTTAGGCTTCCCATCCAACAAACCTCCTTATGTTTTCTGTTAAAGCATCAAACTGTTTTAACATCTTCCGGCATCCGTTTCTAGTCACCTGCATATCTTCAGCGGAGTCATCTATCCAATATTTGCCGTCAATCAGATAGCTGTTATCCAAGAATGTACGGAATCTGCATTTTGTAAGTCCGAATTTATTCATGATTTCTCTTTGTGTCAAGGACTCTACAAATTCACCGTCTGCTGCAACAATGTCATAAAGTTTCATTTTATCTCCTTGTTTATCTTTCTTATTCCGTACCCAACCGGAGTATATGCCCTGTCGGTACTATGGTGGTTTGTCCTGAGCAGGTCATCATCAATCAACTGGTTAATATGTTTCCAGACCGTAGCTCTCCCGGCATCCACCCTTTCAGAAATCTCTGTAATCGACGGTGCATATCCAACCAGTTTGATATAACTGACGATATACATATAAATTTCTTTTCTGAGAGCCTGTCCCTGTTCATATCTATTCTTTGTGTTGTACATCCTTTATCAGTCCCTTCTGTTTAGAATCAAGAAGTTTATAATAGGCATTTATGCAGTCCAACATAAACCTTTTATCATTTTGATCAGGACATGTTCCTGCCAACTCTCCTAGATCCATACATTTGTCACAAGCCTGTTTAGAATACTCGTCCGTAAGTTCTACGTGATAGAATTCTTTTATAGTCTTCCAGAATTCTGTCATAAACCT
>ENA-OPRP01000017-OPRP01000017.1-human-gut-metagenome-genome-assembly--contig:-NODE-17-length-48659-cov-2.713460_pt1 | contig 48659 bp, 54 predicted proteins | sample MGYA00241798_ERZ501887 | MGnify/ENA primary metagenome ERZ501887 (study PRJEB25962, sample SAMEA2042222) | human gut metagenome | biome: human gut; feature: human-associated habitat; material: faeces... | reverse complement strand
TGTCGGGATTAGTTATTTAGGCTCAACCTTTTGCGGAAGTCTTGTTGTTATAATAAACCCGGGGCGATACGCTTTGAAAACTGCCGAAAGTAGTCCGTGTGAGTTCCTCACGGTCTTGGGTGAGTACTTTGCTGACATTTCGTTGACAGCTAACTGAATATGCTCCTGAGTAATGTTGTCAAGCTTCATCGGCATAAGCGCTTTAAAATCGTTTCGCAGGTTCTTTTCATATCCGTCAACAGTTGATGAGGAAAGAACAGCGGATTTACTGTCAATGTATCTGCGATATGCCTGAGCAAGGGTCATATTACTGTATGACAATTCCCGATTTTCACGGTTGTGTGTAAATTCTGCGGCGGTATATTCTGCCTCTTTTTTGGTCGGGGCGGTAAATGATTTGTAGTGCCATTTACCGTTTTCGTCTTTGTAGTCGGGCACTAAAACACGATAGTTGCCCGATTTCAGTTTTTTGGCTTTTGCCATAATATCATCTCCTGTAATGTGGTATCGGCTCTTGTTCCACCAAGTAAAAATGCCGACACCATTTTATACCATCCTCGTACTGTTCCAGCAGTACGGGGATTTTTTATTTAATATTGATGCTTGAGAGCAAATTCAAGATAATCTTTGTAAGTAGGGTCAAGTCTATGTCTATAACAACTTTTGATAAAATACGCAAGTTGTGTGAAACCGTCCTTTTTTTGATGTTCAGCGGCATACTTTGCAGGATAAGTAAGAATTGCATCACCATACCACACAGCAGCTATTTTTATATAATGTAAATCATCAATTTTAGAACTACTAAATGAGCGATTGTGTAACTCATAGAGTGCACAAAATCGTTTAACAGAAGTTGATTGAACAAGATATTCAATTTTATGATGTTCAAAATCACGGTCAGTAAAAGCAAAATAAACAAGATTGCTTGAATAATCAAGTTCACTCGTTGATTCTTTAGGAAGTGTCTTTAATCTAATAAAGTCGATATATTTATGTCTAAAATCGTCATAATCAAATGTTTTAATTTGTAAAGTTTCCATTATTGTTGCAACGGTTTTTCTGTTTGGAAAAAGTCGATTAAATTGGCTTGGATTTTCAGACATACTTCTAAAAAAAGTAACTATCCAAGGTGCAATAAAAAGAATATTAAAAGCCTCAGGATGTGATTTCCATAACTTTGTCGTAAAAAAAGCCATATACATTGCTATAATGACAAAAACTACAGCAAAGTTAGTATAATAGGTAAAAAAATATTTTATATCTTCCCAAGCATCTTTAAAATTAAATCTACTTTGAATTAAGATATATATATATGCTATCAATAAAAAGCATATAGACAAACCCACAGTAATTCCAAAAAATTTTAATATTTCCATATCTACCTCTCATTTCTTGACAATATATGTCAATTGATATAAAATAATATTTGAGAGGTGCGTGTTTATCTCTTACCCTATTTTTAGCCGTCTGTTGGTGCGAACAACAGACGGTTTTCTTTATATACTTGCTTTTTTTATCCATAATATTTACGAGGTGATTTTTTTATTATGGATTACAAAAAGTATCAGAAGTCCCGAAATATGTCGTGGGAAATTTTGCTGAAAGGAAATGTACGAGAACTGCCCGTGAATATCGTTGAGCTTTGTCGCAAGCTCGGCATTGCTGTTAAGTATTATGATAAGTTAGAGCAGGGCAATGACGGTAAATGTACGGTCATAAACAAACAACCTATAATACTTGTACGGCAAGAATGTAACAGACAGCGGAAACGCTTTACCGTAGCTCATGAGCTCGGACACATTATGCTTGGCCATGTCGGAAAGTATGAGCTTGTCAACCGAGAAATCTCACCAACTGACAACCCAATTGAGCAGGAAGCGAATGTTTTCGCAAGCAGGCTACTTGCACCAGCCTGTGTGTTGTGGGGATTAAAGGTCAAAAGTGCTGACGAAATATCTCAGCTATGCGATATAAGTCCAACTGCGGCGGAGTACCGCTGGCAACAAATGCAAAAACTCTACGAGCGGAACAAGTTTTTAATTGATCCGCTCGAACGAAAAGTTTTCAATCAATTTCACAAATTTATTATAGATCGTCAACATCAGGTAAATCCATAAGTTTTTTCAAATCGTCGTCGGTAACGGTTGTTTCCTTAAAACTTCCGTCACGGGCGGCGGTTTTTATTTGATATACCTTATTAGTATAGTTGCCACTGCCCAATAAATCTTCTGAATATTCAAGCAATTTTTCTTTTCCGCTATCATTAAGCAAATGGTAATTATGCAATAGCTTTTGTGTATCATCTTTGCTTTCTATTGGTTTGACATTCCTCTTAATTTCGGAAAATGTATCTAAGATATTTTCAACCTTATAGATTTCACACAACTTTAGAAGTAAATCGGCATCAGGTTGACTTCGGGCATTTTCCCAACCGCTCACGGTCTTTCCGCTCTTTCCAATGATTTTACCGACTTCATCAGCGGTCATACCTTGTTCCGCTCTCAATCTTTTTAAGACTGAGGCAATATATTCTCTTGACATTGGGTTATCTCCTTATCTGAATTATCATTACAAATATATTATATTTTCAGATGTCAAGATTGTCAAGACATAATTCTTAATTTCTAAGAAAATTATTTTAAAAAATGCTTGACAATCTTAAAAGTTAAGAGTATATTATAGTTACAATCTTAGAAATTAAGAAAGGCGGTGACATAAATGATAAGACATAACATTCTCGACATTTTTAACGAACGAATTTACGAGTTAGGAATTAAGCAGAAGTACATTGCTGAGAAGATGAACATAACACAGGACAGGTTGTCTAGAATCTTATCAGGTAAGAGTAATATGTTAGCTGATGAAATGATTACTCTTTGTGCTTTACTTGATTTAGAGATTAACCCACAACTGTTTTATTGTCAGAAAACCGCATAAGAACCGATACCACATTACATAAAACCAAAGAAGGGGGTGAGAAGAATGTTAGAAAATGCTGACAGAATTAAGGTTGTAAAAAGCCTTGTGAATTTTATTGAAAGAGTTACAAAAAAAGAACGACCTTCAAAGGCAGAAGTGGAAGTTCTGCCCGAGGTCGTAAGAGCTTTAAGAGAATTTATTACCGTTCAGAATTCTTAACATCCAAATAAGAATTACCGAGGGTGTCGGCAATACCGTTGAATAGTGCAGAATAGAATTCAGCTACCTGCTTTCCGCCCTTTTCGTCAATTGAAATGCTTAAGTTTGGAGCAATAGCCACTAAAACATCTTTAGCGACTTTATTTGCCAATTCATCAATTGAATAATTACGCATAATAAACTCACCTCCTCTCTGATTATAAATAATATCACGAGTTGAGATGAAATACAAGTTAAGTAAATAGCGTAAAGAACCGATACCACATTACATAAAACAAAAGTAGGGAAAATCATTATGAATGAAATCAGAGTAAGAATTAAAGACCTCATCAAAGAGCTTAAAATGTTAGAAAAAGACGGCTACGAATGTGCCGACCTCACAATTGAAGAAGCCGAAGAAGGTATTCCAGCTCGCATTATGCTAAGCGACTACGGCTGTGTATTTGAATGCAAAGACTGACAAAGGGGTGAGAGAATGGATAATCGTAACATCACGAGTATTGTTATTAATTACGATAACGGCGAAATAGAAACCTTAAATAAAGGTGTAGTTGTTGGTTATGATGAAATCGACAACGAAGAAAAAGAAACTATCAAGGTCAGCTGTCGTATGTGCGATATTAAAGGCAACGAGTTAGCAATGGTTGTTAAATCTATTATTGCGTTGGGCAACAAACTCGGAATGTTTGACAATGGGGGAGATGACAATGAAGATGATTAAAGTAAAAATTGATACCTTAATCAGTAAACTTGAAGAAATCAAGGCAAGCGGACATGAAACGGTGCATTTGTCTGTTGTTGAAGGTGTGCCAAGACACAAGATCCCAGCTCATGTTGACCTTGATGCAGACAAGGATTTTCGTTGTGTGCTCGAGGTGAGAAAGTGAGCCGAATTACAGTAAGGATTGATGACCTAATCAATCAGCTCAACGAAATCAAACGAGATGGTGCTGAAAAAGTTTTGCTTGAAATTGAAGAAGGTGTTGCAGACCCCGAGGAGAATTGTCCGAATAGGATTAATCTGATGTCTGCATATCATCCGAGTGAAATTTTTTCGCAAGTTTATGAAAGCTACTAAAGCAAAAGTCGATACCAGATTACAGGAATAAATAATGAAAGGGTGAGAAGAATGCCGAGAAAATTAGCTAAGCCAGAGGACCAAATGAAAAGACAGCTGATTGCCAATATACAGTATGAGGCAGAAATCAGGAGTATTGACCGTGAAGCACAGGCTCTTGTAGCACATTGCTCTGAGGGCACCTACAGAAAAAGAATTAAAGATCCGGGTACTTTTACCGTGGAAGAGCTGTCGAGGCTTGCCAACAAATTCGGCATACCTATTCAAAGCCTTTTCAAGGCAAGGGTGGTAGCTGATGAATGACAAAACACTTGACGAACTAAATGACATGGCAAAAAGATGGATTGACGGAGAGGTTAATCATCTTGAAGTCGTGTCATTGAAATTGTTTGACCGTTTGTTGGTGCTGGAACTCGCCAACGCATACAGTATGTGCAAGGTTGGTTTGCTCAGTGAAAAATACACTGCCGCATACAAACTAAAATTCTTTCAGGAGTATCGTGAACTAAAGCTCAAGACAGAATTTTTGCTGGTCCAGCAGGAACAGCAGATTGACTCTGTGAGAAATGCAAGTGTAACGCTTTCGGAAGTTTGCAAGGAGTACGGTAAAGATGAGGTTGACCTCGTTAAGCTGTGCGAGTTGCAGGCAAAGGCAATTGATGAGCTGACACATGAGAATGTACATATCAAGCTGTGGAACTCGGTCAGAACATACAAAAAGCCTAAAGATTACGCAAGACGGCATATGAGCAAGATTGTTGATGAACTTATAGAACGGTTTGGAAGTAAGGTGCCGTTTGAGCAGACGGTTATTTCATATCTCAACACTTGCCTTAAAGACAACCGCAGAGAGATGTGGGAACAGTTGACAGGCGACGACTATCCTACAAAGGCTAGACAACAGTTGCCGGTTAAGGACGAAAACGCAAAAGGCGAGCTGGAATCAATGCGGAAACATTATGGCGTCAGAGCCGAAAGAAAAAATGTAAAGGAGAACAATGAAAATGATTTTCAAAAACTGGAAGAGCAAGGGAGAGTACAAAGCTAATTGTGCTAAGCAGGAACAAGACATCAACAGACTTAATGAAAGAATTGATGACTCAGAATATGTTGAAGCTATCCAGCTCGGAATTATTGACCGACTCAAGGCAGAAAACAACGAACTCAGAGCTGAGATTGAAAGACTCAAAACAGAAAATCTGACACAGGGCTTTGAGTGTGTCGGAGTATCGGCTATTTGATTGTAAGGAGAATGAAAGTAAATGAGAGTCTATCGGTGTGATAGTTGTAACAAAGTTATCGCAGATCCGTACACAGTTGGAATGAAGGAATTTTATTTAGGGGTTGATAATGATGATTACTTTAGCCTTATCGGGCTTGCAATTCCTGTTGAACGCAAGAGAAAAATTAAAATAGATCTATGTGATGATTGTTTCAGAGGCTTGCATGTTATTGCCGAAAAAAAGGAGCGTGAAAAGTAATGGAGAGAAAACCGACATTGACTACGATTGCAATTGAAAAACTGCATCCGCACCCCGACAACCCTCGTAAGGTTCTCGGGGATATTGATGAGCTTGCCGAAAGCATTAAGGCAAGTGGTATTCTCCAAAACCTCACGGTTGTGCCGATGAATGACGATTGGACGGAGTTCACCGTAATTATCGGACACAGAAGATTAGCAGCGGCCAAGCAGGCAGGATTAACTGAACTGCCGTGTGCTGTTGTTGAGATGACTGAAAAGGAACAGTTATCTACAATGTTGACCGAAAATATGCAGCGGTCAGACTTAACCGTATATGAAGAAGCAAAGGGCTGTCAGCTGTTGCTTGACCTCGGTGATACGGTCGCAGAGGTTGCCGAAAAAACAGGATTTTCAGAAAGCAAAATCAGACGGAGAGTTAAACTCTGTGAGCTTGATGAAGAAGCTTTCAAAGAGAGCCAAATCCGACAGCCTACATTGCAGGATTATGACAGGCTGAATCAGATTAAGAATATTGATGTAAGGAATGAATTGCTTACATCAATCGGAACGAATAATTTTGACAATCTTTTGTATTCTGCTGTTAAGAAGCAGGAGACAGACGAAGAAAAAGAAAAAATTGAAAAGCTCTGTCTTGAACATGGGATGACTAAAGTGCAGAAATACAGAGATATTCCAAGCAACTACAAATATACGGGAATTTTTGCACTCAAAAATTTGATCGGTAAAGACTTTGCGGACGGCAGGAAAAGATATTTTTATTTTGCTTACGGCTCAAATGTCTACATTTACGCAGAGGCTTTAGAAAAGCAGGAAAAGAACGATGCCGAAGAAGAAAAGCGAAAGCTTGAAGAACAGAGATGGGATGAGCTTGTTGAACAGGCGGAAGAAATAGACGAACGCTGTGAGGCTCTCAGAAGAGGCTTTATGCTTAATACAAATTTCAATGACAGCAACAAGCAGCAGGAGCTTGTGAAATTTATAGTCGCCCAAGTGGCGACAGGCGTCAGTAACAAGGCATACAGATTTGGCGAAGTAGTCGAGAATCAAGATGATGAAAACACGGACAGCTACATCAACGAACACTGGAGCGATAACAGCGGTAGAATGCTTATGGCGACGGCATACGCTTTGTGCCAAAGAAGTTATGAAAAATTAAGCTTTATTTATGTAGGATATAACAGCAAAACGATCAGCCGAAAAAACAGCCCGGATTTAAACAAATTTTATGCTTTACTCTGCAAACTCGGCTATGTGATGAGCGATGAGGAAATACAGCTCCGTGACGGCACACATCCGATTTTTACCTCCGGTGAAGTAAAATAAACTAAACTAAATAAGTTAATCACGCTCTGCACAGCGAGATTATATATATCTCATTTTATACCTATACCTACTTTTCTGAATATTACCATTTTACAAATATCTCAGACAGGTGCAGCTGTCTGAGCTGATTTTAATATTTAAACGAGGAGAATAGTCATGAGAGAATATTTATTTAGAGGCAAGACGATAGCTAACGGTAAGTGGTCAGAGGGCAATTTGCTTGTGACTAAACAAGGTTGCTGTATAACACCCGATGCAACGGTGTATGTTGCGGTAGACCCCGAAACAGTCGGACAGTACACAGGCTTGACCGACAAGAACGGCACGAAGATTTTTGAGGGGGATATCATTGATTTTCTTTACCGCTCGGGTTATGACGACTATGGAATCGTTCAGTATGATGCCGATGAAACTGAATTTGGATTTGTGTATAATTCAATCTACGAGGGATTAGGCAGACACTATCAATCAAAAGATATTGAAGTTATCGGCAATATCTACGATAATCCTGAACTTTTAGGAGATGAAAATAATGAAAAAAGGGACAACAGTTGAAAGCGGATATGATGCCGAGGGACGCTGGCATTTGAAGCTCAGAAAAGCCAAAGGCAAGTTTACGCTATAAGCTTTTTTCTTTCCGTTGGAAACGAAAAAATCGCAATTGGAAGGATTGCCCGAAGAAGCGCAAGGCAATGAAAAAGGATTGGGAAATGAAGGTGAAAAATAATGGTAAAAAATAGGAAGAAGGATAACATTGACCTTATTTGTGAGGAGCTAATGAAATATAATGAAGAACACAGAACATCGTACAGCTACGGCGAATATACAGCGCTCGTCAGAATGGGCAAAATCAAAAGTAAGTACCGAAACAAAAGAGACATTGACCTGCTGCTCTTGTAAGGAATGCCGAGGGTACAAGTTTTGCGCAAGCAGAAGCAGGGATTATCCTTGCAGTTGTTTTATAAAAAATGAAAGGTGACTACATATGAGAAGAGCAGATAAAGAATTTTTAAACAGTCAGATTGAGAACTTAAAAGAATCCGCACACGAGCGTTTTGCAACGGTGCTCATGCAAATTGATTATCTCAACCTTAAATTACTCAAGGTTGAAAAAGGATGTAAAAAGCTCAGGGAAGAAAACAGAAGATTAAGAGCAGAAAATCAGATGCTCGAGGACAACATTGGAAATCTCTTGTGCACACGAGAGGAAGAAATGAAGTACAACCGAGTGTTGAATGAAAATATCACAAAGCTGGCTGAGGTCAACGCACTTATGGCTGGCAAGCTCTCGGTGTATGAGCCTGTTAAGAAGGCTGAATCTCAGCCCGATGAGACGGCTGACACGGTAAGAGCGTCAGATCCGGCAGAAGAATAGTCAAGGCAACTCCCTTGCTACATACAAAATCCAATTCTTAAATCAAGAAATCAAACAATTTCCATATTCAAAAATTAAAATCAAAAAGCAATGACTTCTTTTTTTGATTTTAGCTGTTACACAATAAAATAAGAACACACAATTGCAGTGGCAAGGTTTGCAAAAGCAGTAGCTCAATGGTCAGATGGGCTACTGCTTAGTTATATCTATCAGCATTAATATTCTAAAACAGAATAATAATCAGTCATAATTAAAGGAGCTGAAATGCTCCTTTCCTATCCTGCTCAAATGATTATTTAAGCACGGAAAACAGGAAAAATATACTATAATAAAAGGTTATGCTATGTACACTTATAAAAGAACAATCAAAAGCGGAGATATGATTGAGGTTGAGTATTACCAGTCAATCAGAAAAATCGGAAAAAACTACGGCGGACGAAAATCAAATAATTCTTTGAGTCCTGCCAAGATGAGAAAAGCAAACAAGCTCCGTGCGGTTAAGCATATGCAGAGGCTCATCAACGCAAACTTTGGAAGCGGTGATTTCTTTTGTAGATTTTCTGCTCCTTACGGAACATATGAAAGCGAAAAAGAATTTCGTGCCGAGGTAGGCAAGTGGCTTGACCGAATCAATTACCGCCTGAAAAAGCAGGGCAAGGGCAGACTAAAGTACATAGCGTTTATTGAATGCGGTAAGTCGGGTAAGAATTGGCATATCCACATCATCGTCAGAAAAGAGGACAGGGAACTGCTGTCTGAACAATGGCCATATGAAAACGGTCAAAACTTTACTCCGCTATATAAGAACGAGAATTTTAAAAAGTTGGCGGAATACATAACCAAAGATTTGACCGGCAAAGAAAATGTTGATGCCGCACAAAAGCGAATGATGACAAGTCGAAATCTTACAAAGCCTGAATCGGTCACAAGAAAGGCAAAAAGAAAAGAAATCAGAGCGCTTGAGCGTGGCGAAATGATTGAAGCGCCCGAAGGTCATTATCTCATTGAGGACGATTACTCAATGAACTACTCTGACATCGGCGGTGCAAAATGGTATTTTTGTTTTCTCCCGATTACGCAGAGGCGGAAATGGTAAATAATGGTAAACTCAGACCGTGCGATGTACGGTCTTTTGGGGTTGCACAAAAATGAAGTATGCAGCGGAATAGATACAAAATCAAAGGAGAGTTAAAATTGAAAGAAAACAAAGCTAAATGTCCGTTTTATTCTTACGATAGCAAAAGTAAAATCTGCTGTTTCGGGGCGGTTTTCAAAAGTAAGAGCACAACGCTGTTTTTTGATTCGCCGCAAGACAAGGAAAATCACTTCAACGATTTTTGTGGTAGTTACTGCTGGAGGGGCTGTCCGCTTGCTCAGACGATAATAAAAAATGAGTAAATAAAAACCCTCATCCGCTGTAAAAAGTGGATGAGGGTTTTTGCTATTTGTTATTATTTTCTGTCGCAATCCTTTCAAGCTCACGGATTACAAGTTTTTCGACGTATGCAGGAGGTTTCCTCGTGCCGGTTTCCCAATCACCAATAGTCCTTTTTGGGATTTCGAGCAAATCAGACATTTTAGCTTGTGTTAATCCTGCTTTTTTTCGTGCCTCTTTAATCGTCAACTTTATCAACCCCTTTTAAGTAGCCGTCAATCCAAATGACCTTACCGGTTTGATATCGGCGGAAGTGCCCTCTAACCTGAAACACACCTTCGGGGCTTCGATGACGAGCAACTGAGGCGGCATATAGTTGGTTCTGGAAAGGTCTGAATACGATTGTTTTGTTGCCTTTTTGATTTTTTCCTACAGCGGAAAATTCTCGTTTATCTCGGTCAAGAAAATTTCCATACCACAGAAAAGCGTTTGTGTGAACATACGAAGTTATCAAGATCATCATTAGATTAAGCTGTTCTTGGCTCATTTCAGCTTCTTCTGCAATTTTATAATGAACTTGAAAATCGTTCACACCTTCGGGAGTAGGGAAGAACTCGCCTTTTACGAACAGTTTTTTGTTGAATTTTAATGAGAATTTTCTTTTCAATCCTTTCGATTCGACATATAACACGTATTCAGGATTATCTTTTTTTCGTATTTCACATTTTTGGAAAAACGGTTCGGCTAAGGAACATTTCAATCTGTCTTTGTCAGCCCATTCTCTAAGATAAGAATAGGCTGATTCTTCAATGTATATGGTATTCAAGAGATGATTTCAGCTCCTTTTACATCGAGAAAAGTTACATTCGGATTTTCTGTTCCTAATGTATATTCATCACTTTCATCGTCTTTATATATTACTTCTGCAAGTCCGATACATGAATTATATTCACGATAAGTGCTGACTACCTCGTATGTGCCGTTATAATCATTAATCCATATTCCCTTTTTTAGATTTTTGAAATCGGTAAATGTTCTGATTTTCATAATGTTTTCTCCTTTTTTATTTTATCTGCTGATTGATTATGTCTGCGATATACGGCAATTCAAAATTGAGTAATTGCGATATTTTGTATGCCGAAGAAAATAAAGGTGCTTTTTTCTCATTATAGTAGCAATAAGCTGTTGAATGTGAAATGCCATACTCTGCTTCGAGTTTCAAATAATTCTTACCTGCCAAATCAAAAGCTTTATGGAATGCAGAATAAAAACTACGGTTGATTTCATCCTCTGAATTTTCTCTTTCTTCGGCAGTTGTAAACTCTTTATTTTCCATTAAAACTAAATAAATTACAACCGCTACACTATACGGAATGTTTCTTTTGGTTTTCTTGTCATTAAAATACGTGAAAACCGTTTTTTCGCTACAATTCATTTTTTGTGCCAGCACACGATAAGATATATTTTTTTCTTTCATTGCACATTTGAACAATGAAATTAAAACATCATTAATGCTTTGAGAATCATTCATCATATGGTCGCCTCCTAAATCTGCTTAAAGTTCTGCTTCTCTTGTAATCTTGATAAGTTCTTCTTCAACTCCGTCGATGATTTCGCTTAATTCCTCTTCTGACAGTACATCGGCGAAATAGGTTCTTGCGTAATCGTTGACATATAAGCCGATTTGCCTTTCGTAAGTTTCAAAGTCAATATCTTCTTCCGACAAAGCATCTTCATTAGCGTCATACACCGTTCTGTATATAAGTTCTTTCAATTCTTCTCGTGTGTAGTCATCAGTTTCAATTAACTTCTCATTGCAGTTTTCATCAATAACATATTTTTTCATTTTAATTCCGCCTTTCTTTTTTGTGTCTTTGTTCATTCAATTCCTCGAAATACCGCTTTCTTTCGGGGGATAATTCTTTCTTGAAATGTTGTTTTGTTAATTCTTTAGCCTTTTTAAGAGCTGTTTCGTTTTGCGCGAAATATTCTAACCGTCGAAAATCTTTTTGGTTGCAGTAAATTTTCATCGTTTCATCATAGATTTTTACCGTGTACCAATGGTCATTATATGTGATGTTAAGATTTTCTTTAATAAACCTTAAAGCGGTTTTATTTCTGAAACTGTAATGCCCTTTGTCATCGGCATAACAATTTTCAATAATTTCTATGATTTTATCTTTCATCGCTTTTCCCATTTTAAATTCCCCTTTCTTTATCTTGATTACATTATATCACGCATTGCGTGATATGTCAAGCGTTTCTTTCAAAAAACACTTATTAATTTTTTAAAAACATAATATGCGAAAATTTTAAATCAATCCAAAAATTTTATTTTCGTCACGGTTTTGCCTCTTGGTGAAACCGTGTTTTTTTATACCAATATTAGGCTCTGAAAAAAGTATGAAAAATCATTGAAAAAGTTTTAACTTTTATGCGAAGAGAAAAAAACATAAAATTGAAATACAGAATTGACACAAAAAGGGCGGTGAGCTGATGAGCGATAAATTAAAATCACAGGCACGAAAAGCAGAATCAAAAACGAGGAAGAAGAAAACCAATGAACCGGAATTGATTGACTGGGCAACGGTCAAGGCTGAATATGTGAGCGGAACAATGTCAGTCGCCAAGCTCGCCGACAGATACGGTATAAGCGTGTCATCAATCAGCAAGAAGTGCGCATCTGAGCATTGGCAGGAGCTGAGAAAGCAGAATCAGAGTGAAACGGCAAACAAAATAGCCGAGAAAATCAACACTGAGAAAGTGAAGAAAACCGTCAGAGAGATTGACAGGGTTGTGGCCGTTGCCTCAAAACTCATCACAAAGCTGAACAGAGCCGTTAATGAGCTTGACAAGGACGAGGAGCTTATCAAAAAGAAAGTGGTTAAAGTCGAAAAAAGCGAAGATAAGAAAACTGCGGAAGAAGAATACAGCTACGATTATGAGAAAACTGCCACGGTGGAAGAAGAATACAGCTACAATTATGCTAAACGCAAGACACTTGTAAACACAAAGCGTGCAGCGGAAATCTCAAAGAGTCTGCTCAATGTCCGTGACATACTCGCAGATTACACGACAGAACAGGACGAAGAAAACGCTCTCGGCATTATCGAAATCCCGATGCAGGAAGTAATGCAACCGCCCGAAGATGATGAGCAGGACGGTGAAAGCGTTGAGTAAGAAAGTCATATGGACTCCTCAGCCAAAACAGAAAATAGCGTTGAGCCGTGGCGAAGATGAGATGCTATACGGCGGTGCGGCAGGCGGAGGCAAGACCGACTATCTTGTAGTTGAGGCGGCTCGACAGGTGAATATATCTGAGTACAGAGGCCTGATACTGCGTAGGGCTGTGCCTGACCTTGCACGAATCATAGACCAAACACGGGCGATTTATCCGTCAATAGATAGGGGGGCAAGGTACAACGCAACAACAAGAGTGTGGACCTTTTCAAGCGATGCACAAATTAAGCTCGGCTCTTTATTTCGCACGAATGAAAAGTACAAGTATCAAGGGCAACAGTACGATTTCATAGGCTTTGACGAATTAACGCAGTTTACTTTTGATGAATATAGCTACTTAAAATCCCGAAATCGTGGCAACTGCAAAGCTACGAAGGTGTATATGCGGTCAACCGCAAACCCCGGCGGAGTTGGCCACGGCTGGGTTAAGCAGTACTTTGTGACTGCCGGAACTCCGGGCGAAACTATATGGCTTAGCGACAAAGTAATTATGCCTGACGGCACGACCAAAAACTATTGGAGCAGTAAAGTGTTTATCACTGCGAGCGTTTTTGACAACAATGCCTTAATGAACAATGACCCCGATTATGTCAAGCGACTGGCACAATTGCCCGAGGCGGAGCGTAATGCCTTACTCTACGGCTCCTGGGATAGTTTTGAAGGACAGGTTTTTACCGAGTGGATAGATAACCGAGAGCATTACAAGGACAGACGGTGGACTCATGTGATTGAACCATTCAAAATTCCGCAAAGCTGGCGAATTATCCGCTCATACGACTGGGGATATACAAGACCGTTTTCAGTCGGTTGGACTGCAGTTGACCAAGACGGCAGATTTTACCGCATCAGAGAATTATATGGCTGTAAGAAAAATCAGCCGAACACAGGTGTACGCTGGCCGATTGAAAAGGTGGCACAGGAAATCCTTGCAATTGAAAATAATGACCCTCAGATTAAGGGCAGACAGATATACGGTGTGGCGGATCCGGCTATCTTTGCAGAGCAGGGAAGCGGAAAAAGTCAAGCCGCAACACATGCACAGTTGGGGGTTTTTTGGAACAAGGGCGACAATGCGAGAATTGCCGGAAAAATGCAGTTTCATTCAAGGCTTGCATTTGATGAGGAAGGCTATCCGATGTTTCAGTGTTTCAACACTTGCACTAACTTCATCAGAACAATTCCGAACCTTGTTTATTCTCAGATAGACACCGAAGATATTGACACTGAGGGCGAAGATCATATTTATGACGAAAGCCGTTACGGAATGATGACTTCAATTATTACACCGAAAGAAGTTGTGCTGAGAAATGCAAGGGCATTTGACCCATTGAATATAAGTCAGACACGATACTACAGATAGGAGATTACCAAAATGAGTAAAGTTAAACGAGACGAAAACGGTATGATTATGCCAGTTAAAAGCACATATCCAGCTCTGACCTCTGACAAATCAAAGCTGAGCAATGTTTACGGTACAAGCGATAAGACTGATGAAGAGCCGAAATCAACCGAACAGGCAGAAAAAGAGAACGAGAGCAGCGGCAAGCCAATTGAACTTGACGAAATCCACGAGGCTATGCAGACCTTCCGCAAATATCAGAACAGCAAAAAGCCGTATGATGAAAGATTTAAGCAGGCTTTCAGAGAATATAATCTGCTTTACACAGAGGCGACTGCACCGCAGATTAAAACTGACGATAACGGCAGGCCTCGAAAGGTGCTTGTACCGCATCGCAAAGGAGCTCAGGCACTCAATGTAATCATGAACAAGCACGCTGACGCTATGGATAACTACCCCGAAATCATTTGTCTGCCTCGAGCACAGGACGATGAACAGGCGGCTAAAACACTCAACAGCGTAATACCGTGCATACATAAACGCAACGGATTTATACGTACCTACTCAGATGAACAGCTTGATAAGTTCGTAGGCGGTTGCGGTTGTTACGCAGTATTGTGGGACAAGACCGCAGAAAACGGACTGGGTGATATTACTATCAGCCGTGTTGACATTTTGAATCTCTTTTGGGAGCCTCATATTGAAAACATACAGGACAGCGCCAATGTATTCTTTGCTCGCTATTATGACGAGGAAGGAATCAGAAAGGTATATCCTGAACTTGAAAGCGTTTCGACTGCCTCTCTCGGACTTGTGGAACACGAAACCTACGACAACAGCAACAAGTCGAATGATAAAGTCATCTTGATTGACTGGTACTACAAGAAAAACGGCGAACTGCATTTGTGTAAATTCGTCGGTGACCATATTCTCTATTCATCCGAAAATGAGGGTAAGCCTATTTATGACCACGGAAAGTATCCGTTTGTACTTGAACCAATGTTTCGCCTGCGTGATACTCCCGTGGGCTTCGGATTTATGGATGTAGTCAGGGCACCGCAAAATCAGCTTGATGAACTCAAACACGATATGCTGGTGAATATCAAAGTCAACTCACAGCCACGAGTGTACGCAAATACAGGTGTCGGCGTGAACAATGACGATATGACCGACCTTGACAAAACGGTAATTGAGGTCAACGGACAGTTGCAGGGTAACATTGCACCGGTTGAATCAAAAGAGCTTGCCTCGGGCGCATGGAGCTTGTACGACAGATTGTCAAATGAAATCAAAGAAACCTCTGCTACGAATGACGCAAGTAATGGAGCGAGTGCGGCAGGTGTTACAAGCGGTTCGGCAATTGCGGCATTGCAGGAAGCAGGCGGAAAGGTAAGCAGAGACTCCAACAAGCTGGCACAGGAAGCTATGACGGAGCTTGCACAGTTGGAAATTGAACTGATGAGGCAGTTCTATAATTTGCCGAGAATTTTCAGAATCACGGGTGAAAACAATCAGACAACCTACGAGGAGTTTGACAATACAGACCTCAGAAAACAGCCGTTGACCTATACAGACACAGACGGTCAGACGGTAAATTATACAGATGAGGACGGCAACATACTTGAACGACTGCCGATTTTCGACATTGATGTAAAGGCTCAAAAGGCCAGCCCGTTTGCAACAGCGGCACAGAATGAAATGATGATGAATCTATTCCAGATGGGCGCTTTCAATCCGCAGGCGGCTGATGCCACACTTGTAATGCTTGACGGCATGACCTTTGAGGGCAAAGAAAAACTGATTGAGAAAATCAAGCAGAATCAGACCTTGTCACAGGCTGTACAGGAACTTTCAAACAAAGTACAGATGTTGGAAGCAATGAATGCAAGCAGAACAGCGGCAGATGTGCAGAATGCTATGCCGAGCGAAAACGCACAGACCGCACAGCAGACACCGTCACAGACAGAAAGCGGGGCGGCAATGTGATTGAAATAACATTGATTGACTGCGGAAATCTGATATATTTCGGAAGCAAAGGACACGGCTCACATGATGTGTGTGTTGCCGTGAGTGCTTTATGTTCTGCATTTTTGCAGTACGTGCGCGAGATGCAGGACGAAAACAATGTGACGATAGTCAATGAAATCTATGAAAACGGTCACACGGAATCAGAGTTTTATATTGTCAGCTCAGATGCCGAAGTACGCAATGGCATAAAAGCACTATGGACGGGATTTGAATTGTATGCCGAGAATTATCCAGATGAAATAGAGCTTAACTATGATGACGGCAACCCGAAATAAAAGTTTAAAATCAACAAGAGTTTTAACTTTTTTTGAAAAATTAAGGTTGTTATAATTAAAATATAAGGTCGCAGTAGTGGGACTGCATAAAGACCTGACACCTCGGAAAGACGAGAGACAGACACCTCGGAAAGACGAGAGACAGACACCTCGGAAAGACGAGAGACGGAGGTTCTTATGAACGACAAATTTATAAATCTTATCGTAAATCTGCATGACGGCGAATCAGCAGGCGCAGCTGACGGCGGAGACGGAAACGGTGAGCACGGTGAAGCCACAAGCACCGACAACAACAACATAAGCCGTGAAACGAGAGAGAGAGCTGAGAGAATCGGCATAGGTGACGACCTTATCGACGATTACAATAAGGCTTTTGGCAGCGGCAATCAGAATCAGAACAACACAGAAGGCGAAAACAACAGCACAGACACAGACGGCGAAGAAAACTTAGAAGAAGAGTTTGAAAAGCTGATTAAAGGTAAATTCAAAAATGTGTATCAGAACAGAGCGCAGTCTTTGGTGAAGGACAGACTGTTAACCAAAAACAAGCAGATTTCCGATATGCAGAAAAAAGAAAGCACCGGCAATCAGATTTTCGCTCTTATTGCAAACAAGTACAATGTACAGCCCGATGACCTTGACGGTCTTCTCAAAGCCGTAACAGAGGATAAGGACTTGTTTGCTGAAAAGGCTCTTGCCGCAGGAGTAACGACAGAAGAGGCACGCAATAACTTCTTCACTCAGCAGAAAACAAATGCACAGGAAGAAGAGCTTGAAACCCTCCGAAGAGAAAAAGCCGCAAGAGAACTTGACACACATTTGAGGTCAATTGCAGCGGAAACAATGAAAGAATTTCCGAATTTCAATTTGGAAGATGAGTTTCAGAATCCCGCATTTCGCACAGCACTTGACTTTATTGCTCAGCAGAGGAATGAACAGAACGAAAAGACAGGTCGCAACGATGAAATTTACGATTTGACGACTGCTTATAAAATGGCGCATTTTGATGAATTGCAGAAAGACCTTGTAAAGCGTTCAAGCTCTGCCGCAATTAGTGCGGCGGCACAGTCAATTCAGAGTGGTGCAAGACGACCAACCGAAAATGCGGTCAAGAAAAGCGGTACAACCACGCAGAGAAAGAGAGTGGAAGATATGTCTGACGCTGAATTTGATGCCTTTTACGAGAAAGTTAAACGAGGCGAGGCACACCTCTAATGCCTTGCCGAAAGGAAGGTACGACAATGAAAAGCAAGATTATTAAGCTTATTATCAATATTCACGATAATACGGTTGACGCGGGCGGTGTAAACAAGTCAAACGGCTATGTTTACAATGCTTACGGCAACACAAAATCAACATCGGGCAATGACTGGACACCCGAAAAGGCTACATTCTATAACAAAGTATTCCTCAAAAACTTGACAGCGAAATGCGTTCACGGTCAGTTTGGTGAGCATGACACAATTCCGAAGCAGTCGGGCAACATTTACAACAAAAGAGGTATTTCACCGTACCCAACTGTTACAACACCGTTGCAGGAAGGCATTACTCCTGTCGGTAATAAGATGAGCTTCTACTATGTCGAAATTGCCGTAAATCCGTACGGCGCATATACACCTATCACAGACTGGGCAAGTTTTTGCAGCCGTGATAATGTGATGACAAAGGACAGCGAGGAGCTTGCTTCACAGGCAGGACGCTCAATTGAAGAGATTGACCGTGAGGCTCTTAATGCCGGCACAAGCGTAATCTATGCACCGGCTGTAGGCACTGACGGAGCGGTTACAGAGGTTGCAAGCCGTGCGGCTATTACGGCGAACAGTAAGCTCACTATTGACACCATTTTCAGAGCACTCAATTACCTTGAATGCCAGAACGCTGAGCCTATCGGCGAAAACTATGTCGCTGTTGTACACCCGAATGTTAAGTACGACATTATCAGCAACAAGGATTTCATCAGCGTAGTTAAGTATGCTCACGCAGACAAGATTTTCAAAGGGGAAATCGGTACAATCGGTAATGTTAAGTTTGTACAGTCGAACTTTGCGAAAGTGTTCAAGGGTGCGGGCGCAAGCAAGATTGATGTGTATTCAACGCTTGTGTTCGGTAAGGACGCATATGTTACCGTTGAGATTGAGGGCGAAGGCACTCAGACAATCGTTAAGGGCTTTGGCTCGGGCGGTACATCTGATCCTCTTGACCAGCGAGCAACTCAGGGTTGGAAAACAACTCACGGCGTCGGCATTATCGGTCAGACAAGAATGGTTCGTATCGAATCAGCTTCATCACTCAACACCGTAGCACAGACAGTTTCTCCGGCTGTCGCATGATCGGGAGGTATATAACCTATGGCAACAACAAAGAAAGCCGCAGAGACGGCAGAGAATACAGAAGTATCGGCAGCGGAAACTACTGCCGATACTGCAACAACTGTAACAATCGAAAAATCTCAGCTTGATAAGCTCCTTGGAATGTATGACGAATTGCAAGAACTCAAGAAGAGTATGCCGATCGACCGCAAGGCCGAAAAAATCAAGCAGGACAAGGAACTTGCAAAGGTAATTGAAAAGGCAAACAAGGAAAGTGAAGAACTTGTTGAGTACATCGCTCCAACAGGTTCAATGAAGTCAAACAAGAACATTGAAGTCAATATCAACGGAGTTCAGTACACTGTTCCGAGAGGTGTTAAAACGAACATTCCACGCAAGGTTGCGGAGATTATTGACAACTCAATTAAGCAGGCTGAATTTGCTCAGGGCGTGCAGGATAAGGCTGCCGAGATTGCCCAGCAGGCAATTGCCGAGGGCAGAATCTAATTCAATAACAAGGAATAAATTGTACTTCTTACACAAAATTCGCAGAAGGGCGGGGGCGGTAGCTTCCGCCTTTTTGCGTTTTTGCGTACACAAATATTAGAGAGGTGATAATATGACACTTGACAAGGTAATTGAAAGAGTGCGAAAACTTAAAAGCGGATATGATGTGTCCGATGAGGACATTATAAGTTATATTAATGAGGTAGAAATGGAAATTATCAGTAATGTAATAAGTAATCGTGAAGGTGATAATTGCATAGTTGGAACATACGGAAACTATCTGATTGATACGGACCGTGACTTTGAACTGCTTGCCCCTGCTCCATACGACAGAATGTATGAGGTTTATTGTGCGGCACAGATTGACAGGGACTACGAAGAGGCCGAGAGATATTCGGTTGATATGAGCGTATATAATCAGCTGAGGCAGGATTTTGGTGTGTTCTGGTTCAGAACGCACCCGCAAAAGAAAAGATATAACTTTCACATTGGATAAGAGGTGACAATATGCTACCCGAATTAAACATACCGAGGAGAGACACAACGAGTATCAGTGTATTCAGAGGACTTAACCGAAGTCCGAACACAGGATTTTCAAGAGTTTCAAGCTCGTCAAGCAGTATTTACACAGAGTTCAAAGATTTAAAAAATATGACTTCTGATAAATACCCGCAGCTTGCACCGAGAGCAAACCGTTCTCGAATTACTTCGGATGACAAAATCAAAATCATCTCGAATCTGTTGTCGGCTAACTCAGGGCTTATTTATATTGACTCAGACAAGAATCTGCATATCGGGGCAGAGGTTACAAAGATTGATGAGATTGATGCGGCCAAACAGCACCATATTGTTTTATACGGCAACAAGGTTGTAGTATTCCCCGAGAAATTATCAGTTAACATGAGCGACAAAAAGGTGACTAAGATTGATTGTCAAAACAAAGATTTGGGTACACATATAGAAACAAAGAGTAATTTGCAACTTGATGCCTTGACATATGATTACGCATATTTGTTATGTTCAATTACACGTTCATATTATGACGCAAGTGCGAACAAAAATTATCGACCGAGCGTAACTTTATATACCAACAACGATTTAACAGACACCAAATATCAGTTGACAAGTAATAAAGACATAGTTGATATATTCAGCTTAAATGATATTAAGATAGGCACGGTAATTGAGAGTTATAACAACTTTTATTCTGTTATCGGAATTGAAAAGAAGGACAGTACATTTAAAAAGAATAGGCTTTTGAATTTCAAAAAGTTATCTCAAAGGTTTAATTATACGACAATAAGAGCCAAAAACATTGGATTGCATATTGAAGCTGGAGATTTTGTTAAAATCAGCGGATTAACTGACTCTCTTGTCAGCACAGATGCTGAAAGCTACGCCGATAAGAGTTATATTGAAAACCTTAACGAAAAAACTTTCAAGGTTTATTACGTTTCCAAAAATGAGCTTGTAATCAAGTGCGAATTGGAATCAAGCGTGCCGTACACCGGTACAGTTACAGTCGAAAGAATCTCTCCCGATTTTGACGAGGGAAAAATCGTTGAAATGCAAAACCGCTTGTGGTGTTGCTCTTCGGAAAACAACGAAATTTATTGTTGTAAACAAGGTGATGAACGCAACTGGCAGGCGTACAGTGACGGAATCAGTACAGATAGCTGGGCTATGACCTGCGGAAAAGAAGGAAAGTTTACAGGGATTGCAACACGGGGCGACAGCGTTATTTTCTTCAAAGAAAACTACGCACTAAAAATCTACGGAACAAAGCCGAGCAATTTTACTTTGGCAGAATACAATGTTCCCGGTGTCGAAATCGGAAGCGAAAAGAGCCTTGTCAACATTAACTCAACCTTGTTTTATTTGGGCCATAACGGTGTATATGCTTATCAGAGCGGTAGCCTGCCGGCTCTCATCAGCGAAGAATCTTTGTGGGGGCATATTTATAAGAACGCAGTCGGCGGTCGGCACGGAAATAAGTATTATATCTCCGCAGAAAGAGATGACGGAGAACATGAACTGCTTGTGTACGATACAGACAAAGGCTTGTGGCACAAGGAAGATGACACTAAGATGATTGACTGCACCACATACAACGGTGTTCTGTATTGGCTTGATGAAACAAAAGAAAACATTATGTGTCCTGATAAAGCGGACAATCTTCTTGTTGACAATACGAAATATGAGTATCAACAGGAAAATTGCTTTGAGTGGTCCGCAGAAACAGGCGACCTGTACGACAGCGAATTTAATGTTAAGAATATCGGCAAGATACGAATCGGCATTAAAGCCGAAAATGGAGCAAAGGTCAGTTTGTTTGTACAGTACAAGGACAACGGCGAATGGCGAAAAGTATCGGAAATGCTTTACAGCGAGAAAAAGCCGAGAGTGTTCGCCGTAGCTTTACGCAGGGCTGAATATTTAAGATTAAGACTTGTGGGCACAGGACAGGTCGAAATATACGGAATTGACATTGAGCACAGTAGAGGAAGTGATAAGCGTGGCAACTTTTAAACTTGATCCGCCCCCTTCAACAAATGATATAGGTGAGATGCGGAACTATCTAAACGATATGTACGAACAGCTGGCTTTCGTGCTTAGCAACATTGACAGCGACAACATAACAGATGATTTTCTTTCTGCAATCGGACAAAAAGGAAGTGAAAAATAATGGCTTATACATACAAGGTTTATGGAACGGGCGATGTTGACAATGCGGTTAATAACTATAACCGTGTTGCCTCATCAGCTCCGACATATGCTGACAGCTACGACACAAGACAGGCTCGCAGGCAGGCTGACAACTACACTAATTCCTACACAGATAAAATCAATAAGGGATATACGAGCAACTACAAGGGTACAATTGACGAGCTTGCAAATCAATACCAAAAAAATAAATTTGACTGGACACCCGAAAATTCTACTGATTATCAACAGGCGAAAGAAAAATATACCCGTGAAGGTAAGGTTGCACAGGAGAATGTGCAGGGAAGTTATGCCGGCAATACAGGCGGTTACAGCAATACATATTCACAGGCGGCTGGTCAAAAGGCATTCGGTGAGTACATGGATGAGCTTGCAAACAAGGTACCAACACTAAAAAATGAAGCCTACAAGAGTTATCAGCAACAGCAGGAAGATACGCTGAACAGAATCGGTGTATTGCAGAACCTTGATAACACGCAGTATCAGAGATACAGGGACAGCGTAACGGATGATTACGACTTCATGACTTATTATGAAAACAAGTATGGCACAAGCAAAGGCCTTGATATGAGCAACTTTCAAAACGAACTGGCTCACTGGCAGACGCAAATGTCAGCGGCACAGAGTAATCTTTCCGACATTAGAAGTCTTGCCGAGGCACAGTATGAACACAATACATTGAGTGCCGACACAAGGTCAAGTATTGACAGCCAGCGCAGACAGTCGGACGCTTATTACAATTATCTGAACAGTCAGGTCAAAATAAAGTGAGGTGAGCAAATTGAGCGTGAACAGTGAAGAGAAAATTTATAACGACCTTATGAATGAAGTACCGAGTAAGACGGTGAGCGGTGACACTAAGCAGAGTGCCGCCGCTCTTGCAGGTGCAGAATCAGCAGCGGCAAATCAAACAGGCGATTACAAAAGCACTTACAGCGGAAAGTTAGATGACGCCATAAGTAACTATCTGACAGGAAGAGGATTTGAATACGATCCGATGCAGGATAAAGCATATCAGCAGTACCGCAAGGAATTTGCGCAGAATGCCGCTATGGCACGAGACACGAGCCGTAACACAGCTAATCAGCTTGCAGGCGGTTACAATCCTACCTATGCCGATACTGTCGCAAACGAGGTCTACAATGACCGTATGGGCAATATAAGCGATGCAGAAAGTACATTCAGAGGACTTGCACAACAGGACTATCAAGCAAAACAGGAGAAAAACGCAAATGTGCTTAACCTCTATAACACGCTTGAGGGTACAGATTACAGCCGTAATCGTGACACGGTAGGAGACTACAAGAACTATCTTAATCTTCTTGCAAGCAGGTACTCAACCGACAGACAGGCAGATGTCAACCTTGACAGCGCCAACAATGATGTTTACTCAGCAAAACTTAACGGAGCGCTTAACAATCTTTCGGGAGCAAGAGCAGCAGACAGTCAACGCTATTTGTATGACACGGTAAGTGCCAATCAGCTTGCACAGAATGCACAGGCTGAGCGTGAGAACAGTCAAAAGATTGAGTACGAAAAGAACAAAGTGGCATATGAGGCATATGTTAAAGCAGTTGAGGCACAGAAAAAAGCGGCTAAGGCACAGGAAAAAGCACAGGAAAAAGCACAGGAGAAAGAGGATAACCGCAGATACAGAGCGGCATATGATAAGTTTGTGGACGCCTATGACCTTAAAAACGCTAAGTATAATTACAAAGTTGGTCAGCTTGCACAGGGCTATTATAACGGCTACATCACGCTTGACGAAATGGATTATATTGCCGATAAGCTCAATGTCAGCACGGCTGACCTGACAAGCACGCTTGACAGGATGAGCAAAAACGGCGGAACGCTTAATGATGACCACTACGGCGGTCCGAACTCAATGAGTATCGGTAAAAACACTGATTATTTTCAAACGTCAACTTCAAGAGTTACTACGGACGAAAACGGAAAAACAAAATATTTATCGGAAAAAGAGTGGAACGAACTACCGATAAATAAGAAGAAAAAGTGAGGACTGTATATATGGCACAGCAAAGAAAAAGAACCGCAGGCGACGATTTAAGAGATTTTAAAGCCGGAAAGATCAGCGGAAACTTTTATCACAACGGTATTGACCGCTCGGATAATTATATTCAGCATACATCAGCACCGAGGTATATAACCGATGAAAACGGAAAAACACAGGTGGCTTCCTATAACGAATGGATTCAGCAGGAAGTATTTCAGCATCAACACGATTTACCAAACGACACAAGTTCGACATCATCAAATAATAAAACAGCGACAAATGATATTTCTGTAAAAAGCAGCAACAATACTTCTTCAAGTACGAGCTCGAATATAAAATCCTTTTTAAACGGAAATTGGAATAAGGCAAACAGCTCCGCAGAGGATCTTAGGGAAGCAATTAAAAACCCGAACAAGTCTTTGAATGATAGAGTTAAAGGACTTACACACATGTATAATGCGGCGGTTGCGACAGGCGACAACAAAACAGCCGAGAAAATGCAGAAAGAATATGACGAGCTTGCCGACAGGGTTAATAAGCAGACGGAAATAAACCGACAGAACGCTGAAACCGCAGAAGCTGAAAACGCAAAACTTGCAGAACAGGCAGAGACAGAACAGAGGTTTACCGATAAATACAAAAACTCTACGCTCGAACAGAGGAAAAATGCACGCATACACGCAACAACAGAAGAGCTTGACTGGCTTAACAAGCATATGTATGATAACTCATCAAGTAAGGAGTTGGAAGATTATAATAATCAGCTTAATAAAGAAGCTAACAGCTTGTGGAATCAGAGAGATGAAGAACAGGCATATAACCGGCTTAAAGCAATTGAAGATGAACAGGGAAAATTAAAAACTGCAATCGACAACGCAAAACTCTCTGAGCAGAAGAAAAAAGAGTACGACGATATTGTTAATAACGACATCAAGGCAAAAACTGTTTTGCAGAAATATTATGCTTTGCAGGAGTATTTAAAAACAGATACCTCAGACGCTGACGAAGCTGATAATACCGATAACAGCTACATCAAAAAACTGTCTGAGAGCGAAAGAAATAAAATCAAAGCAGATTTCTTAAAACTTAAAGATAAAGGCTATAATACCGAATCCTTGTATAAATGGTATGCGAGAGAACAGGATGAAAAAAAGGCAGAGGATAACCTTGACCGTATAAAAATGTATGCGAAAAAACATCCCGTTATTGCTTCTGCAAACAGCATAGGTCAGAAATTTGTCGGAGGCGTACCCGATGCAATTCAATACATTTCGGCTAACATTGATAAAAAATATAACGGCGGTGACGGTTATGTAAATCCCGACACTACAGAAACAGCAAAAAGTGAAGCAATAAGGCAATCAGTTTCCGAAAAAATCAACAACGATTTCGGTTCTTTGCTCTATACCGCAGGTATGGGGATTGCTGATTCAACTATAAATATAGTTATGGATAGGTTAATTCCCGGTGGTTCGGCAATGGGTTTAACTTTGCTTGGTACTTCTGCGGGTGTAAGCGGTGCTAATGAAGTTATTAAAAACGGCGGTTCAATTGAAAATGCAGTGACAACAGGAGTAGCCGACGGCATTGCCGAAGCTTTGTTTGAGAAAATATCGCTTGAACAGCTTTCAGCGTTTAGAGCAAGCGGTAAAAGCACATTTCGAGCTGCTGTTGGTAATGTGCTTAAAGGTGCATTTACTGAAGGCTCGGAAGAGGCCTTTACTGACCTTGCAAATAGATTGACGGATGACGCAATAAACAAGGATTTATCTTCATACAACCTTTCTAAAAAGAATTATATGGAACAGGGAATGAGTGAGGCTGAGGCGGAGAATGCCGCAAGCTGGGACTTTTGGAAGAATGTCGGACTTGATTTTGCCGGCGGTGCAATATCGGGCGGTGTGCTTAACCTTGCTACAGCGGGTGTCAATCTTGCAGGTGCCAAAATTGATCTGGCACAAAATAAAGAGAGCAACGCACAAATCGGTAAAGCTGTTATGGCCGATGAAAACTTTGACCTTGATTTGCTCATCAGGCAAGGTCTTGCAACCGAGAAAAACGATAAGACATACAACTATGCTAAACATATGCAAAAACTTGTTGAAAACGATAATGAGGGAAAAATCAGTGCCGGAGATGTCGGCAACCTTATGTATCTTATCAACAGAGAGGTTGCCAAAAATCCCGAACTTGTAAACAAAATTGCTCAGGTTAAAAAGCAGAATACACAAGAGCAGAGTAATCAGGCCGTTAATGTTCAGAACGAACAGAACCATACACAGCAGAACACGGCTCAGAACGGACAGCAGAACGCAGAACAGGCACAGGCAAACACTGCAATCAACGCAACAAAAAAAGCCGATACAGAGGCTATCGGCAAAATGTACGGTGCATATGCTTTTGGCAAGAAGCACCCGAATGGTATTATTGCAACAGATACTTCAACAGGCAAGGTTGTCAAGGTTGCGCTAAAGAGCCTTGAAAGTTCGGCTAAAATCAATCGCAGTGATGAAGAAAACACACTTATATTCAATACCAATGACGGCAAGCAGATTAATGCGGACAGCATAACATTCTCTGACAGTCAGCTTGATGCCGTTGTTCACAGCGCAAACGAGTTTGATACATACGGCGCAAGGAACTATATTTCAAACTTTGAAAAATGGAGAGAAAGTCCGCAGGCACAGAAAATGAGTGATGAGGAAATGCTTTATAAATATAATAGAGCATATTCAGCCGCATACAGCTTTGGCCGAGAGGGCGTTAAACTTGATTCTTTAAAAGAAACCTCCGAGTTTAAAATCCTTAAAAACATTCTCGGTGAACAGATTGTAAGTCAGGCATTGAGCACCGGCAGAAGAGATGTTGACATTAACACTCAACACCATGCCAACAGACTGACCGAGTTAATCAACCGCAACGGCAGAGCAGACACAAGCGGTGTGGGCGTGTATGCAGACAGCGGAACGGAAGTCTCACACATTTCGCAGGAGCTTATTAATACACTCGGCAACCTTGCGACAAAGACGGGCAGAAACATTATTATTTCAGACCGCCTTGCTGACGGAGTGAACGGTGTTGCAAAAGACGGTAATATTATTTTAAGCTCAGAAATTTCATCACAGAAAATCCTTGCCACAGCTTTACATGAAGCCGGTCATATGATTAAGAAAACTAACCCGACTGAATGGAGAACATTGAGTGACTTTGTTTCAGACTATCTTGTACGCAAGGGTGTTGACCTTAACAAGATGATTGACCTCACTATTGAGAGATACGGCAACCGTTTGCAGGCCGATGAACACGAAAACACAAGAGATGCCGCACTGGAAGAAATTGTATGCGACACACTTATGAGCATTGCCTCAGATGAAAAGGCTCTCAATATTGCCCTCAGCACCAAGCAGAACAAGGGTAAAATTGCAGCGGCAATTAAGTCTTTGATTGCAAAAGTAAAGGATTGGCTCATCGACAAAAGTCAAAACTACGGAGCAAAAGCATTTTCCAAAGACCTTGAAGCTCTTGAAAACCTCGCCCACAAATTTTCTGAGGCGGCAGGCACCGCAAGAGAAAACATCACCGAGCAAACAGAGGTTCAGAACGGTGAGAAGATAAAATATAGTTTTGCTGGTGAACACGCTAAGAATGCAAACTTATCATTACTTGACAGAGCCAAACTTATGGATGAAAACGGGGACTCAAGCGAAGATATCAGAAAAACGACTGGTTGGTTTAAAGGATATGACGGTAAATGGCGTTTTGAGATTGATGACAGTATGATTGCAATTGATACGAGCGGTCGGTTATCCCAAAATCCCGATATAAGAAGATTTTATGAACTTATGGACAAAGTGCATATTGACGGAAACGCTACTGACAGTGAGATATCTGAATTAAGTAAACTTGATAAAAAGTTAGAGGGCGTGAGTCTCAGACCTAAAACATTGGGAGAGCTATTAGTTCACACAAAATTATTTGACGCTTACCCAGAGCTTGCAAATGTAGCTGTAGCTTTTGTTAATTTGGGAGAAGCAAAGGGTTCATACAATCGTTACTCTAATTCTATTGAATTGAATAAAAACTTATTAGTATTAAAAAACGATTTAAAAAGAACATTATTACATGAAATTCAACACGCAATCCAAAATATTGAAAATTTCTCTGGGGGAACAAACCCTGATAGAATGGCCCAAATTTTACTCGAGAATGCCAGAAAAAATATGTGGCAAACTAAAGATGAATTATTGAGCAAACATCCTGAAATTAAGACAGCTATTTACGAATACGATAATGAAATTGACCACTACTTATTCAAAGGCAATGTTTCAGATGCTGAATTAAAAAAAGCATACAACAATGCGAGCAATAAATTAACTGGCAAAAAGGGACTTTTAAAAAAATATGCCGAATCAGTTGAAAATTATTACGGGGTACGGAATAATTTTGATATTACAAGCTATATGGCATACGAAAATTCAGCTGGAGAAATTGAAGCGCGAGATGTATCTGAGCGTAGAAATTTGACCACAATTGAAAGAAAAAACACCCGCCCTGATATTGATAGGGCAGATGTTTATTTTACTGACAATGAATTAAGTCATTCGACTAAAGATACTTTTGAAAAAGCCGGTGCAATCCATGATACGCTGAAATTTTCGATTGACGATGAATACGATGACTTATTTGATTTTAGCGGCAATGGCGAACAGCACATTGATTTTGACAAGGCAATTGACAAGAACAACCCTGAATTGACGATTGAGCAGATATATCATCATTCTGCCCGCAATGTTAAAGAGGGTTTACGTGCCGGCAAGGGCATTAAGCCTGAGCAGAAGAAAATCTATAACATGGTCAAGTCTGTAATGAGAAGCTACCACATTAATCCTAATGCCGAAACGGACTCGCTTATTACCGAGTATGTGGACGCCTTAAATACATTCATTGACTCTGTACAAAACGATAAGTCAAACTTTACTGATGCCTTTGAAAGTTTTGTCTTGAAGTGTCGGGAAGCATTGCAATACTCGACACAGCTGGACGAACAGCATGAAGCGTGGGCCAAAGAAATTCGTGACGAATTAAGAGGCACAACTCTGCTTATCCCTGAGAACGCAATTGACACAATCAAGGAAAATTACGGCAGCGTTGGAAAATACAAAAAAGCCTTGTTTGGTAAGATTAATGTTAAACTTGAACACAATGCAAGGGGAATAACCGGCAAGGCAAGTGGCTCATACATTGAGGACATTGGCTCTCACCTTGAAAATATCGGGGGCAGATCGCTTATGATAGAGGACGGCTTTGACTGGGACAGCGACAGCGGTTATCGTATGCTTGACCATATTATGAATTATGTGCTTGCTCCGCAGTATGTAGCAACATATGACGGTAAGTTTGAAAGCGAAAGCACGATTGATGCGGCGGCAATTCAAATGGCGTTCGATACTACAGCCGAATATCTTAAACAGCAAGGTAAAGCGGCAGTAATGCAGAATAATATTGACAAGCGAAAACTTAGAGATATTAACAAGGCATTGAGACAGGCCGAAAAAGCAAAAACTGCGCTGAATCAAAAAACTATTGAAAATTATAAAACTGACATTGCCGAGCAGAAAGCAAAATACAACGAACAGCTTGACAAATACCGTCAGGCATATAATGCTCTGAAAGATAAAAAATCAGAAGAAGCCAAAAGGTATCGTGATAAAATCCACGAGCTTGAAGAGCTAAGTAAAAACCAAAAAGCCATTATTAAGACCGTCAAAGATACCTTTAGGGCTCAATATACCGAAAAACGAGAGCAAACAAAATATATGCAAATGCTCGGCAGGAAGTTTGACAAATTGGTTAAAAAGTTTGACGCCAAGTCAAAAAATACCGAGAATATCCCTGAATCGCTCAAAAGACCTATACTTAATGTATTGATAGGTTTTAAAGAATCTGCTGACCCCGGACAATATAAGAATGGTAACCAAAAAACTATACCGAAATATTTCGGAGCGTGGAACAATGTCGCTGAAATCGGCGAACAGGTAAGAAACTTGTATGAAGAGTATAGAGCCTTAGAACCTAAGCCTAAGAAGAATGACGAAGGCAAAGAGGAAAAAGAATCTACACCTAAAGGTATGCAATATTCATACATTGACATTAACTCAATTGCTTACAATGAAAGAACACTCAAAATGCTTGAAATAGTTAAAGATGAATTTGCAGAGTATGCAACCGACGAAAACGGTGAAATAATATACGATGCCGATGGCAAACCAATCAAAATAGGATATAAAAACATTTTTGATTTGGATTCAGCTGATTTAAGGTTACTCTATGACACAATGACGGCACTTGAAGCCTCTTTAACACAAGCTACAGAAATCATCGTTAACGGTCAAAGAGAATCCATTGCAGGTGCAGCGGCAAAAGCACTTGATGAAATCTCAAATGTAAATTACAACAAGGGTGTCAAAATCAATGTGTTAAGTCAAAACACCGTTGGTAATAAAATCAATGCTGCCTTATCGGATATGAAAGAGTTAAGTAATAGATTTGTTGCAACAAGCCTTGACCCGGTAAGATACGGCAGATTTCTGAGTGGATATAATGATGACAGCATTGTCGCAAAACTTTTCAGGGATTTGCACGAAGGTGATGTTAAGCGTGAGAAGATAATGCAGAAAGCCTATACCAAGGTTCAAAGTGTTGCGTATCAGTACTCTGAAAAAGATTTGGCGAAAATACAAAAGAATGATGTTAAGGAATTTGATTTCAGAGATACCGAAACAGGCGAAAGGGTTAAGGTCAGTCAGGGCATTATAATGTCAATCTATCTTACAGATCAACAATCATCAGGCAGGAAACATTTGCTTGCCGATAGACTTAATCATTATACCGTGCTCCCCGATTTGGATAGTGCTAACAGTCGCAGACATAGCAAGCAGGAAAAAGCAAAATCAGAAAATCATCACAAAGTAAGATTTACTTTTGAGGACTTACAACACATCAAGAGATATGTTGAGAGCAATAAAATGCTCAGAGAAATTTCAGGAGCAATTAGCGAAGTCCTTAATAACGAACTTCCACAGGAAATCAACGAGGTAAGTATGTCTAAATATGGTATGCTGATTGCTACCGTTAGAAACTATTTTCCTATTTCCGTGTATGGTGACGGCGCGGCATATGAAAAGGACTTTTCTGCCGAGTTTAATGACCTTAGAATGAAAAGCAGAGGCTTTATAAAAAGACGAGAAAGTTCGTATGCTCCTATTGTTATTGACGATGTTTTCAGAGTCTTTAACAGGCATACCAACTCTGTTGCCGAATGGTGCGGATTGACGACACCGATTGAGAATTTCAAAAAAGTGTATAACTGGATAAATACTAATAGTCTTAACGGCACAACTTTGCATGAAGCTATTATGAATAAATTTGGTAAGTCCGCCGAGCATTATATTGATAAACTCATGGGAGACCTGCAAAAATCGAAGGACACAATTGACAACAACTTATTGACTCGCATACAAGGCAACTATATGGGTGCGGTATTGCTTTTAAATCCGGGTGCTGCGGTTCAACAGTTTGCCGCATTTCCTACAGCCAATGCTTATTTTGGCACCAAAAACGTTGCAATAGCTTCTGCAGGTGGAATGTGGCGGGTTGACCTTGAAAAATATGCCGAATACACTCCATATTTGTGGTACAGAGCAGAGGGCAACGGCACTGTGGTAGGTGAGCTCAGCAGAGAAACCGGTGTTGTTGGCGGCACAAAAAGCAAAATGGATATTATGGGTAAGGTTGATAGATATGTTGTTGGTTGCCTGCTTAAAGCGGCAGAGTTGCATGTTGAACAAACAACGAAGCTAAAAAAAGGCAGTGATGCATTTTACAAGGAAGTTGCCAGACAATTTGAAAAATGTGTTGATGAAACTCAGCCTAATAATATGGTAACTTCCAAGCCGCAATTCATTAGAAACAATTACTTGAAAATTCTTTCGATGAATGCTTTTCGCTCCCAAACAATGGCAATCAGCAACACTATAATTGATTCTTATATGGAATACCGCACAAGAAGCAATGACTATAAATTGTCAAAATCTGCTGAAAATAAGAGTGCCAAAAAAGTGGCAATGAAAAAATTTGCTAAAGCCCTTATTGGCGCAACAGAATCAGCTTTATTGATAGGTGGATTAAAAGTTATGATCGATCTATTTTTATTGCATAAGTGGGATGATGAAAGAGATGATGAGGGTAATGTGACGGCAGAAAATATTTTTAAAAACATACTGGACTACAGTATGGAATCGTTTGCAGGCACTTTTACTTTTGGTGATACAACATATAGTGCCATTGCCCATATGATTGACAACGATAGACCGTTTTATGGTTTGGACTCTATGAGCCTCGAAAATATTAATAATATTATAACTGATATTCAAAAAGGCGATGCTATTTCAGCTGTTACATTATTAGGAGATTGTTTTAGATTTCCAGCGAGTAATATTAAGAGAATGGCCCTCAGCTTAACCTCATACTTTACCGACCTGACAAAAGGCAGAGGTGAGATTATATCCGATAATAAGGGTAACATTAATACAACTGTGCTTGTGCCGTTGATGATTAACGCTACGATTGACGGAGACGCCGACAAAGCTCAATATTACGAGCAGTTGTATGTCAACACAATAATGAATACAAAGGGTAAAACCGAAAAAGAGGCTCGTGATATGCTTGAGCAGAAAGTCATAAAAGCATTATCAAAGAATAATGATGACATTGAAAAGGCGGCAGTAGCAAGAGCTAACGGTGACCTTAGCACTTATGAAAGCCTCATTAACAAGGTCTCTTCCTTTGGATTTGGCAAGGATGATGTGATTAAGGCATCTGACAAGGTTATAAGTAATATTATTGCTAATATGACCAAAGAGGGCATAACAGACGAAGATGCCGCAAAATCTGACCTTGTGGACAACCAAGGCTTTACGGAGCAGGGGGCAGAGTATGTGTGGAAAAAGATGTCATCATCGACAGATGAAGAAAAATCAGAAGAAAGTATTTTTGACTCTACCGGTAACGATGACACTCTAATGTATAAGTACACTGACGCTTTTGAATATTTGAAGAACGGCGATACTGTGAACTATGAAAAGGTTGAAAAATACCTTATGGAGCATAAAGGTAAAACCAAAAATCAAATGAAAAAGCTGATGCAGAGTGCAAGCCGAACGGATCCGATGTTTGAGCAGTACATTCAAGCAAGCAAGAGCAATGATGCCGATACAACGCACACATTGTACAGGCAGTTGCTTAACATTTACAGTTCAGAAAGCAAGTTTAAATCAGCTCTCAGAAAATATCAGGATAAAATCAAAAAACGACAAAGTAAATAAACAAATTGAGGACAGCGGAAACGCTGTCCTTTTTGTGTGGGTTTTAACTTTTTTGAGTTCGCAGAAAACTATATAATGTAATTAACGATAGGGGGCGGCATTATGAATACGCTGAAATTTGAAGTATATAAAAATACCCTGAAACGCAGAGACGGATTTAATCCTGTCCTAGGAGAAAAAAACTACACAAAAATCAAATGCTATTTTGAAGAGCGTGACTGGGATAACTGCTCTCTTGTTACGGCAAACTTTATGAGTGAAAAAGATAACATCATAAAAAGTACCGTCAGTTTGACAGAGAATAAAACGGCAGTGTTTGACGTACCGTCAGAGCTTGAGGGGGATAAAGTCTATTTCAGCTTGACCGGTAGTTATGCAGATGACAGCGGTAATACGGTAACACTCAACACGAATCTTGTTGGAATTAACAGGCAGAAAGGTATGTTGCCGAGTGCTTCAACTGGCATAAGCCTTTTCGAAAAGATTATAGTGGCTGTAAACAGTATGGCATCAAGACTGAAAGATACGCTGAATCAATTCATGAACACATATCCGAATGTTGATGCAAGTAATTTAACTTGGCTCAACGTCAGATCACTCGGAGTTGATAACACAGGCGCTGACACTACTCTTGGTATGCTTTTATTTTATCCGCTTGACAACAGAACTTTATATTTCCCGAAGGGAACATATAAATGCAACGGATTGGCGCTTGAAAATGTTGAAAATCTGACAATTATATGTGATAATGCTGAATTTATTTATTGCAATAAAGCTACGGACAGCACAGACTCAGCAGGCACAAGCGTGCAAAGTACATTCTTCAAATTTACCGGTTGTAAGAATCTGACCGTTATTGACGGTAACTTTGACGGCCAAAATAAAGTGTCACAGATTATTACTTTGATTAATTGCCCAAACGCAAACATAGACAATGTTAATATATCTAATGCAGGTAATGCTTTATCGGCAACAGCGGCTGGTATTAATTTCTTGCGAAACTGCTCACACTTTAATGTCAGAAATGCCAAAATATCAGGCATTAAAGCCGGAACTGTCGGCCCAGACGGATACATTCATTCATTTGGCATTGGCGTGACAAGCGCAGGAAACGAGTACAGTCAACACGGTAACATTGTTAATGTGCGAATTAATGATATTGACGGATATAATTCCGGAGATGTTAAGCCGGACGGTGACGGTATCTACTTGATCGAAAGGCCGACCGATGATTTCAGCGGTGACGGCTATATTAATATTTCAAGGTGCGAAATAAAGGGATGTGCCAAAAGAGGAATTAAGGTTTCAACAAGGCATGTCAATATCTCAGACTGCTATATTGATGTTGACAGCTGGGGCTTGGCAATTGAGGCGCAGTACGGTAAGTTGACATTGAGGGATTCAATTATCAAGAACAGATATGCAAGCTGTCTGGCTCTCGACTGGGACAACGGCACAAATTATGTTGATAACTGTAAGCTCTACGGGGCAGGCAAGGACGAAAGCTCTAAGTACGGCAATTACAAGGGCAATGGTATTGTGCTTAATCAGAGGTTATCATCAAGAGACGAACCGTACAGTGATGAGCCGTGCAATATCAGCATTAACAACTGCTTCGTTGACGGTGTATTCTCTCCGATTATTTCGGGATATGACAATAACATCAAGTACAAATACGGAAACATTGTTGTTGATAACCTTAAAATTGGTCACTACAGAGATGCATCGGCAATCAAGCTCAATCCTACTATGATGACAGATGTCAATCGGCTTGTACTTTCGGATATTATGTATCAGTACGGAACAACAGAAGCAGAAGTGCTGAACGCCAACAATGAGTATTATGCTCTTAGCAACACGGCAGGAACTACAATTAATCTCGGCACACTGTCATCATATGTTAATCCTAAGCGATTGGTATATGACACAAATCTTACCGATGATTACAATGAAATCTTTAAGTTTTATAACCTTAAAGATGCAGACTTTGGCGGTGAGACAGCAAAGGTGACAGATGTGCTTGAAGATTCACCGAACAGTGCAGATATTGCCGACGGGACCTATACAAGTGTAACTAATACGAATTTAAGTGTGTCAGTCGCTGACGGTACAATGAATGTAGCTTGTTCAACGGCATACGCTTCTGCATCATATGTCTATATTCCAATTTCGAGCATTACTCTTGACGGAAATGTATTTGATTTTGTTGTTTCTGATATAAGCAAGACAACAGCAGATGTTACTTTAACGCTTGCCAATGCCAAGAAGGCTACAATTGCCGGATTAACTGAATTTGCGCTAAACAAAGCAGTAAAATCAACCATTGTAGGTAATGTCAGCGGTACGGCATCGTTTGTCCGCATTAAGCTCAATGCAGACAAAACGGCAAGCCTTTCTTGCAAAGTCAACTTTAAAAATCGTCAAAAGGTTTTAAAAGGACAGGTTGAGGCAAGATTGAAAATTCTTGAAGAGAAAATAAAAATATTGGAAGGTGCAAACGTATGATAGATTGGATTATACAATATTGGCTACAAGCTCTATTCGGTATAATACTTGCAGCAATTGTTGCGATAGTAAAAACGCAGTGGAGCAAAATTAAGGCGATTGGTAAAGGCACACAGTCATTGCTTAGGGCGGAGCTCATCCGATCGGGTGAAAAATATATCGAAAGAGGCTGGATTGAAATTTATGCCAAGGATGCATATGATAAATGCTATCAGTCATATCATCATCTTGGGCAAAACGGCACAATGGACGATATGCATGAGAAGGTCATGAACTTACAAACGAACCCTATTGATAAAGGTGACAATAAATGATTACAATTGATTTTGCACTCTCACATAGTTTTATTCGTATTGTTAAACGTACCCTTGTAACAAGCCAAAGCCAAAACTATGTTCAAGCACGTTTTGACTTGCGTTCGGATGACTGGACGGCGCCTATTACAGCAATTTTTAAAGCTGACAATGACAATAATGCTTACTCAATCTTGCTTGATAAGAACAACACTTGCATAATTCCGTGGGAAGTTTTAAGAAACGCAGGTACGGTTAATGTATCGGCTTTTTGTGGAGACAGACACACAGCGAACATCGCACAGTTCACGGTTGTGCAGTCGGGATATACCGAGGGTGAAATGCCCTCAGAGCCTACGCCAACTGTTTATGAGCAGATTTTAAAAAACTTTGAAGGCAAGCAGGACAGACTTATTGCAGGTGACGGCATTAAGATTAATGGTAATGTCATTTCAGCCGTTGACGCTAAATCAGCCTATGTAATTGCTCTTGAGCACGGATTCATTGGCTCGGAAGATGAATGGCTTGCGAGCCTTAAAGGCGCAAAAGGTGAGCAAGGTGAACAGGGAATACAGGGTGTTCAAGGTGAAAAAGGTCAGAACGGAAAAGACGGCACCAACGGAACAAACGGCATTGACGGTGTTGACGGTAAAGACGGTATTGGTATAACTAATGCTGAGATTAATACTTCGGGTGAACTGACACTTACATATTCTAACGGCACATCTGCAAATCTCGGAAAGGTTGTCGGAGCTGATGGTAAAGACGGTGCTGACTTATCGAACGAGGTTGAGGACATTAAGGCATACATCGGCTATACCGATGATGACATAGTAGGACTTTGCGTTGATTATGAGAACAAAACATTTAAACGGCTTGCAGGAGCGGTCAATCTCTCTCAGGGAGCAGATTTTAATAAATTTAAAATGTACGGCGGCAGAAGAAGATGTAACGTGTTGGATGACGGAACAATCACAGCATACTACGGTGATGCAAACTTTGCCGAGGACGGCTCAAACGGTCAGGTTATGGTTTTTCAGCCGGCATTTTATTACAAAGTCGTTCCGCTAAAGTTGGAGAAAAACTCTGATTCCGGTATTGGCTATCATCTACGGAAAGCAAACTACTATGTGAGTTCAAAACCAAAAACAGGTTTCAAACTTCACCCTGCATTTTATGATGAAAACGGCAATGCAATTAATTACATTCTTTTTTCGGCTGATGAGGGAAGCATGTATGATGTATCTGCCAAAGCTTATGTCAACGATAATGTTGATTCTATCGCTTACGAGGACGGCGACTTACTCTGTTCAGTTGCAGGAAAGAAACCTATCAGTGGATTAAGGCAGGGGCTTGGAACGAGGTCAGTTCTTGAATCAATGGCAAATAACCGTGGTTCAGGCTGGCACCTCGAAACAATCAAGGCAACAAGTGCGAATCAACTTCTGATGATGGTTGAAATTGGCATGATGAACTCGCAGACAGGCATCGGACAGGGCGTTGTTAGTATTTCAGGTAACAGTTCATACAACTGTTCAAGCCTGACTGGTTCGACTGCTGACCTCGGAAACGGCACAGGTCAGGCAGTAGAAACTGTCAACGAAATAGGTGGTGTTGAAACCGCATACACAACCGCAGGTAAAGTTTCGGTGTCATATAGAGGAGTGGAAAACCCTTGGGGTAACCTATGGAAACACATTCAGGGAATCAACATTTGGGGTGACGGTTCTATGGGTGGTGGTCAGCCCTATGTTGCTGATGATTTTAATTTTTCTGAAAGTAAAAATACCGATAATTATAAGCCGGTGGGTTTTACACTCCCAAATGCAAATGGCTATATCAAATCTATGGGCTATGGCTCGGAAACATATGATTGGCTTTTAATGCCATCAGAAATTGGCGGCACATCTGCTTCACCTGTTTGTGACTATTCCTATACTGCATCAAATTTGAACGGCTACCGTATAGCTCGATTAGGCGGTTCTTGGATCAGTGGCGCTGCTGCTGGCAGTTTCATTTGGGACGGGACTTATGGTGCCACTACAAATACTCAGAATACTGGCGGTCGCTTGCTGTATATTCCAACTGCTAAAGTGTAAGGGGGGGAAAATAGTTATGATTGACTACGGAAAGGTAAGAGGCACAGTAAAGCCTGATGAAGTAGAAATTGATGAATATTCGGTATGGATAAATACCAATATCACAGAAATTCAGGTACAGTCAGAAAATGGAAGTTATACCGAGTATGAATTTAATCAGGTACGCTACACAAAGGACGAGTACATTAAGATGATTGATGAGAGGAACACAACGCTTGAAGCTCAGCTTACTGACACTCAGCTTGCATTATGTGAAATATACGAAGGGATGATGTAAAAATGGTAAAAATTTACGCAGAATTAATCCGTAAGGGATTCAAAACTATTGACGATGTGCCCGAAAAAATCAGGGCACGGGTGCAGGAAATTTTAACTTATTAGAAGAGTTAAAACTCTTTTAAAAATATTGAAAGGATGAAAATAATGAACAAAAAGAAAATTAAGAAATGGGCGATTGCGGCACTCATCAGAGCCGCAAAGACAATGGCACAGACTGCAGCGGCAACACTCTCAGTTGCGGTAGTAATGAGCGATGTAAACTGGGTTGCGGTTGCAAGCTCAACACTTCTTGCCGGCATTCTCTCAATGCTGACAAGTGTCGGTGGATTACCCGAAGTTAAAGAAAGCGAGGAATAACAATGAACAAAGTAACTGCTGTTGATGTAAGTTTCTGCCAAACAAATGTCGATTACCACAAAGTCAAGGCTGACGGTATCGACACGGTTATTATTCGTGCCGGCTTTGGTAGGGAAACATATCAGAAAGACGCACAGTTTGAAGAACATTATAAGAGAGCAAAAGCCGCAGGGCTGAAAGTCGGTGTATATTGGTTCAGCTATGCGTACAGCGTTGCCGAGGCGAAGAAGGAAGCAAGTGCTTGCCTTTTCTGCTTGAACGGCAGAAAACTTGATTTACCGGTGTTTTATGACTTAGAGCTTGGCTCTCAGACCAAACTCGGTAAAGATGCCTTAACAGCAATGGCAGTAGCATTTTGCGAGTATATCAAGGTTCACGGTTATTCAGCCGGAGTGTATGCAAGCGCAAGCTGGTTTACTAGTTTTCTTAACTATGAGAAATTAAAAAAGCAATATGCAATTTGGCTTGCTCAATGGAGAACAGGCTCTCCGTGTCGTACTTGCGACATTTGGCAGTGTTCCGACAGCGGTAAAATTAATGGTATCAGCGGAAATGTAGATACTGACATTATTTATAATACCGGCTACAAGGGTAGCTCATCGACAACAAGTGTCACAACTAACACACAGAAATACAGCGGTGTTAAAGCTGTACAGGCGTGGGTTGGAACAACAGTTGACGGAATCTACGGCTCTGACACGAAAAAACATTTGGTTATGAAGTTGCAGGAAGAACTTAACCGTCAGTTTAGAATGAACCTTGTTGTTGACGGAATTTACGGTGTGGGCACTCATAATGCAATTGTTGTACTCTCATACGGTTGTAGAGGTAATCTTACCAAAGTTTTGCAGGGCTTGCTCATCTGTAAAGGGTATGACACAAACGGCTTTGACGGTATTTACGGTGTTGGCACAAATTCGGCAGTTAAATCATATCAGCGGTCTCACTGTTTGAATGATGACGGCATAGCAGGCGGTAACACATTCAGAAGTTTGTGTGCTTAATCCAACACAAAATCCAACACACTGAAAATAAAAGTCAGTATTTATCGGCATAATAAGATTAAAATAGTGGGTTCGATTCCCCTCATCTCCACCACATTAAAACCGCAATCATGATACAGAAGAGTATCTTGATTGCGGTTTTTTTATAATTGCGTTTAATATAAGTGAATAGATTTTAAATTGTAATAAGTTAAAATCTATTAAAAATAATTAAATTTTTTTCAAAAAAGTGTTGCATTTATGAGTGACAAAATGTATAATGTAATTACAGTGTAAACAAAGTAATCACACACATGCTTTATTGCTCGTGTTTTTACTTTTGCAGACGCTTACTCGACAAAATATGAGATTTTGTCGGGGGAAAAAGGAAAAGCTCTGACTGTGAAGTCAGAGCGGAATGAAGCAGAGAGTGGTGTACTTGTCAACACTGCTCTTTGCTTATCAAAATAATTGTATCATATAAATTGTTGTGTGGCAAGAGAAACGGAGGTCTATTTTACGGATTATACTAAAAAAACAAACAATTCAAAATTAGGAAGACCGAGTGCAAATCTTAACTATGACATAAGAGTTAGAGTTGATGACAAATTAAATACTCAGATTGAAGAATATGCTAAAAAGCGTAATATTTTGAAAGCTACTGCAATAAGGGGAATATTATCATCTTTCTTTGCACAAGGTTCCAAAAATGACGAAATAGGCAATAAAGGAGCGATAAATATGAGTGTTAATTCAACAAATACACTTCGTTTTACAATAACAGCAGTTGATAATCTGACTCGTGCTGCCATGACAGAAAAGTATGGTGCGGAAGCTCAGAAGATGTTTTGGGAAAATACATTTATCAAAAAACAGATTTATAAAAGGATAGAAGGAAATTTTTTTGATATACAAGACCACATTAAAGCTATGGTTTATTCAATGTTAAGCACACGCAGTAAGTGGAGTAGGCTTAAGAAATATTTTGATATTGATACAGGTGAAATTATAGAAGTTGATAAGATTTTTGGTAATTACAGACCTGAATATATTCTTAGTTGTAATCCTGATGAACTTGTTGAACAACTTAAAAGTATAGTTGTTGCCAGCCAATCGACTGCAAAGCAAATGAGAGAATTGATATCGGTTAATATTCCTAAATTGCTTGAATTTGAAAGAAATTATGGCAGTATTGACAATTACTATCGCACATTTATTGAAAAGGATAATACTTTAAAGAGCCTTGTTCATAATCTTTCTGATTCTAAAAGTGAAGATAAATTTTCTGAAATGGCAGTTTCTCTTGTTGCCGAATATCTTAGAAATATAGGCTACGACATTGCAAATCCTAACGGTTATACAAAGACAATTTTAGGTTGTGAAGGATTAGGTTTGTCCGATAGAAAAGAGGTATCGGATGACGAAGTTTTTGATATGATTTCGGAAATAGCAGATTTAACAGGCAGACATCCTGCTGAAGTTGATTATATTTTATGGCTGGCTTGCTCAGAAAAATATATTTAATTTGGATTTATTAAATATATTACGGAGGTTAATTTATGTCAGAAAATGAATTATCAAACGGATTCGACACAGATGGTATTTCTAAATTAAATCGTGAAACTGATGACGCTGATGAAGAAAATATTGATATTTCAACAACTAAATCTGAAAATAATTACGAGGATAATTTCGATATACCTGTTCAGAAAAAGATAAATGAGAAAAAATCACCACGAATGGTTCGGCTTTCAACTGTTATTTTGATAGTTCTTTTATCAATTGCTACAGTCTTGTTAGTACTTTTTGCATATCTGTTCTTTAGTAATAAATCTACCGATACGACGGATTCAGGTGAACCGATTACGAATAATAAAATGTTAGGTGATATTGATTTTACGAAAGAATCTATTGAAGATTTCACTGATGTAATTCCGGACGAAACAATTGATATTAGCGAATATATATTGTTTAACAGTGACTCCATTATGCTTACTGAAACGGATTTGGAATTTCTGTCTGACCGTGAGCTTGAATTGGCGAGAAACGAAATTTATGCTCGCCATGGTCGCAAATTTAATACCGATTATATTCAGCAGTATTTTGATTCAAAAAGTTGGTATAAGGGAACGATAGATGCTGATAAATTTGATGATAGTGTACTTAACGATATTGAAAAATATAATATTGAGTTTATTCGAAATTACGAATATGAACGCAGTTTAAGTAACACAGAATTCGAAACTACTCATACAAAGAATTCTGCATCAAAAGAGGAGCAATCTTCAAAAACTCCCAAAATAAAAGTTACCGAACCTATCTAGACAACTCCGAAAGTTAAATTAACAACTTTAAATGTTAAGGGTGTTAAATTTAATTATGTGAAATCGTTTAATTCTGATTTCGAATATTCAGATGATGTGTTAGATTATGATATTAATATAGATGTTCAGTATTGCAAACCGGAGGATTATTGTTCTGAAAATGATCATTTAGTTTCACTTATGCCGCCATCAAATGGTATGTATGATAAAGAAAATATAGGTAATCTTTATTATACAGCTAATGATGAAGATTTTGTTATATTTAAAGTTAATATTAAAGGAAATTATAATATTGAATTTTACACAGAAGAGGGATATTGTGAATTTAGAAAATACACACCAAGTGGTGCTGTGTTGAAGAATTTTGCAGGCATTACGGATTATGAAATTTTTTCAATAAATTCAGAAAAAGGTTCTGTAAATGAAGAGTTTTATATAGGATTTCATAAAAGTGAAGTTTCAAGAGTTGATTTTAAGTTGTTTTGTGTAGGACCAAATGGTTTTGGTCAATGGTAAATAAAAGAGATGTTTTCTTTTGTGTTAATCATAAAAGTGAGACATCTTTTTTAATTTTCTATGCCTTATTACATCTGCATTGTCACATTCTCTCATTACAAAAGAAGTGTTTGTTTTGTCTGTTTTAGGCAAAGGGTTGTCGATTGATGAGAAGAGATTGATTATTGAAACAGAGCCGAAATCATTTTTTACCGCTCCGTTCCTGATAAGCATTGTTGTTCGGTCAAAAATCAATTCATCGGCAGATGAGGGATAGGTCATTATTATTACAAGTTCCGTGATCGTGATTCGAGCTTTGAACCACAGCCTATACCGTAGCGGCAAAAGGATGTATCCGAGATTGAAGAAAAAGGCTTTGACCTTTTACAGTCAAAGCCTCATCCTGCCATGGCAATGTCTTGGGTTTATTAAGTTTTATCATACTGCCTTATAAAACCTCGGCATATTCCGTGGCAGTATTTTTGTTTAAATTTCGTTTGGATTTTTACTTTATCATTTTTAAAAATTCCTGTTTTGTCAAAAGCTTTGCAAAGCCGTAGTCACGACATATTTTTTGGCAAATCTTTTTTGTTTCATCGTCCATACCGCAGTCAAGGCAAATTACACAGTCATTTCTTCCTCTGCTTATCCATTTTACCTTTGCGGCAGCACTTCGCAAAATATATTCGGCATTTTCACATTTTCCGCTGACGGGAGCAACAAACATAACGGTATTATTTTTTCTGTTACGAAAGAGAAAAAATGTTAATTCACGGACAAATGAACAAATTCCGATTACGGCAAAAACAACAAGAAAAACAGCCGATACAACATTCATGTAATTCACCTCAATACATTTTATTGCAGATGTTTCAAAGTGTGCGGTATAAATCCGTAAAATGCAGAAACAATATAAAAAGCGGCTAATCCGCAAAAATGAATGAGGAGAATGAATACTATGGAAAACAATGCATATTGTAACCAAAGCATTATGTGCTCGGTAACAAACTGTAAGCATCACAACAGCACAAAGGACTACTGTTCGCTTGAAGCAATCAAGGTCGGAACTCACGAGGCAAATCCGACTGTTTGTCAGTGTACGGACTGCCAGAGCTTTGAAGCAAAGTGCAGCTGCAAGTAATTTGATTTGAAGCTTACACCCTCAGCCCCTCGGACTGGGGGTGTTTTGGCTTTAAAAGGGGATGAGTTTGTGGAGATTTTTTCATCTGTGATTTTTCAGATTGCGGTTTTGTTTTCGTTTATATTTATCGGTTTTACAATCCGACAGGGCGGATTTTTGCCGGAAAATTCAGCCGAAATTTTTTCAAAGCTTGAGAACAGAATTCTTATGCCCGCCGTTGTAATTAACACATTCCGCACCAATTGTACAGTAAAAAACATAAGCGAAAAATGGGTGTTCATTGCCTACAGCACGGGGGTTCTGCTGTTTTGCATTGCAACGGGATTTGTTGCGTCAAGATTTCTTGGTAAGACGGAATATCTGAAAAAGGTGTACCGCTATTCAATTTCTGTTTCAAATTTCGGATTTGTCGGAACTGCAATGGTGTCGGGAATATACGGCGCAGAAAGCATGGAGCTTTTCGACTATCTTATGTTCACTTTACCGCTTAATCTGTTTACTTATTCAATAGGAATTGCGTGGCTTGTGCCGAACGGACACGGCAAATTTTCAATGAAAAATTTTGTCAATCCGATTTTTGTTTCAATTTTTATCGGAGCAATTCTCGGTTTATTACCGATTCCGAAATTCAGACTTGTCACAACAATAATCAATTCAACCGCCGCCTGTATGTCTCCTATTGCAATGATTCTGACAGGCTTTGTAATAGGCGGCTACAGCTTTGCAAATCTTTTCGGCAAATGGCAGACCTATGTTGTTGCAGGAATCCGCCTTGTGTTTCTGCCAACGGTTTCCGTGCTTGTGTTAAAGCTTTTTAACGCACCTCAGGAGGCAGTTGTTGCAACACTTTGCGCAAATGCAATGCCGCTTGGACTTAACACGGTAATCATTCCGTCAGCCTACGGAAAAAGTCCCGATGACGGTGCAAGCATGGCGCTTGTGTCACAGCTGACGGCAGTTTTTACGATACCGATTTTGTTCTATATTCTGCTTTAACCCTTGATTAATTCCCACTCCATTGGTACAATATAGGTATAAAAATTTTGGAGGTTTGATTATGGAATTATCTGAGGCTTTAAATAACAGAAAAAGCACAAGACATTATATAGATAAAAAAGTTGACAAAAGCCTGCTTGATGAAATGCTGTCGGCGGCAAATCTTGCTCCTTCGTGGAAGAACTCGCAGACGCCGCGCTTTTATGTTGCAACAGGCGAGAAAAGTAAGAATGCCGTAAGAGAGGCACTCCCCGAATTTAACAGAAAAAATTCAGAAAATGCGTCCGCATATATCGTGACAACAGTTGTTCTCAACCGTTCGGGTTTTGACAAAGACGGTACTGCCGTGACTGAAATCGGCAACGGCTGGGGATATTACGATCTCGGCCTTAACAATATGGCACTTTTGCTAAAGGCAACCGAACTCGGCATTTCAACCCTTGTTATGGGTATCCGTGACGGTGAAAAGCTCAGAGAAGAATTTGACATTCCCGAAACAGAGGCTGTTGTCAGCGTTATCGCAGTTGGTTACACTGATTCCGAAATCGTAAGACCAAAGAGAAAATCTGTTGAGGATTTTGCAAAATTTTATGAGGACTGAGAGGTTTACATAATGAGTGAATTTATCGAAAAACTGAAATCAAGAAGAAGCGTTCGCAGCTTTAAGTCTGATATGCCGCCAAAGGAAGTTATTGACGAAATCATTTCCGCAGGTCTGTATGCACCGTCAGGAATGAACAGACAGCCGGTTATTATCGTTGCCGTTACAAACAAAGAAATGCGTGACAGACTTTCAAGAATGAATGCCGAAATTATGGGAAAAGATGTTGATCCGTTCTATAACGCTCCCGTTGTGCTGATTGTGCTTGCCGATAAAGCAGCTCCTACATATTTGTATGACGGTACTCTTGTAATGGAAAATCTTATGCTTGCCGCCCATGATGAGGGACTCGGAAGTTGTTGGATTCACCGTGCAAAGGAAGAATTTGAAAGCAAAGAGGGCAAAGAAATTCTCAAATCACTCGGCATTGAGGGTGACTATGAGGGTATCGGTCACTGCGTTATCGGTTATGTGAACGGTGAATATCCCAAAACTTCGCCGAGAAGAGAAAACCGTGTTTTCTATGTTGAATGAGGGAATTTGTTTTTGAAAGGATTGAACAAGGTTGACTTTGCAACAGTTGAAATATGTTGTCACCGTTGCCCGCACAGGCTCAATGAGTGAAGCGTCAAAAGAACTTTTTATTTCTCAACCGGGACTTACAACATCAATTCGTGAGTTGGAAACGGAAATGGGCATAAAGATTTTTACACGCACAAACAAAGGCGTTGTAACTTCAAACGAGGGTGAAAGATTTCTCGGTTATGCACGACAGGTTCTTGAACAGGCAAGCCTGCTTGAGGGAGTGTATAAGTCGGGAACAAAGATAAAGCAACAGTTCTGCGTTTCAACCCAGCACTACTCGTTTGCAGTCAATGCATTTGTTGATCTTATCCGACGGTTTGCAGGCGAGGAGTACGATTTTTCACTTCGTGAAACCGAAACCTACGAAATTATTGACGATGTTGCAAAGATGAAAAGCGAAATCGGAATCCTTTATCTCAACAGCTTTAACAAAGATGCGCTGATGAAAATTATAAAATCAAAGTCGCTGACATTTACTGAGCTTTTTACGGCAAAGCCTCATGTGTTTGTATCAACCGACCATCCGCTTGCAGACAAAAAATCCGTTACAATGGAGGAGCTTGCCGATTATCCGTATCTCTCGTTTGAACAGGGGGAGCATAATTCTTTCTATTATTCGGAAGAAATTTTCAGCACGGTCGGGCGTACAAAAAATATCAGAGTGACCGACAGAGCAACCCTGTTCAACCTTTTAATCGGACTCAACGGCTACACAGTTTGCAGCGGTGTAATCGACAATGAGCTTAACGGTGATAATATAACCGCAATCCCCCTTGATGAAGAGGGCAATATGAAAATCGGTTATATCGAAAATAAAAAGATTCTGCACAGTAACCTTGCCGAGGCATATATTGAGGCTTTAAAGAAACATATTTGATATAAGAAAAACTAATAGCAAACGGCTGATAACAAGTATTTTACAAGTCTGTGAATTCATAATATAATTAACTCATCAAATTACCACGGAGGTATTTAAGATGAGTAAACAGCACACACCATTTAGATTTGAAACAGTAGGCAGCTTTTTAAGACCCGATTATCTTAAAAAAGCAAGACTTGATTTTGAAAACGGTAAAATCACAAAAGAAGAGCTTACCGCAGTTGAGGACAAGGCTATTCTTGACCTTGTTGCAAAACAGAAAAAAGCCGGTATAAAAGCGATTACCGACGGTGAATTCCGCAGAGCAACATGGCATCTTGACTTCATGTGGGGATTTAACGGAGTTGAACACAAAAAAACCGAAAACGGTGTTGCATTCCACGGCGAACAGGCTTTGATTGACGATACATGGCTTTCCGGCGAAATCTCGGTTGACAGTCATCCGTTTGTTGAACATTACAAATTTGTAAAGGCTCTTGAGGATGAAAACACAGTAGCAAAGCAGACAATTCCTGCTCCCGCACAGTTTTTCCAGCAGTTCATCATTCCTGCAAATATTGAAACGACAAGGAAGTTCTATTCGACAGATGAAGAACTTATCAACGATATTGCAAACGGATACAAAAAGGTAATCAAAGATCTTTACGATGCAGGTTGCAGAAATATCCAGTTTGACGACTGCACATGGGGCGTTCTTGTTGCGGAGGGTAGCGTAAACCGCTATGGCGAGGATGCAGATTTTAAGAGTATCAGTGAGAAACTTCTCAAGGTAAACAACCTTGCAATTGAGGGTAAGCCCGATGACCTCGTAATCAATACTCATGTTTGCAGAGGTAACTATCATTCTGCATACTTCAGCAGCGGTGCATATGATCCTGTTGCAGAGAAACTTTTCGGTGAAGAAAATGTCAACGCTTATTATCTTGAGTTTGACGATGAGCGTTCAGGCGGTTTTCAACCGTTAAAATATGTGAGCGGTGACAAAAAGGTTGTTCTCGGTCTTATCACAACAAAGTCACCTGTTCTTGAGGATAAGCAGACTGTAATCAATCGTATTCATGAGGCGGCAAAGTATATTCCGCTTGACAGATTGTATCTCAGTCCGCAGTGCGGTTTTGCATCATGCGAAATCGGTAATAAGCTTACCGAGGAAGAGCAGTGGGCAAAGCTTGCTCTTGTAAAAGAAATTGCAGAAGAAGTTTGGAAGTAATTATATATAAAAAAGCCGACACTTTTCGGAGTGTCGGCTTTTTATCTGCCATAAATCAGTCCTTGCGTTTTGAACTGAATTTGTATGATATAAGGTTGAGGACAAGGAAAAGTAAGATTGCACCGATTGAGTACATCATCATAAATGTGAAATCCACTTCGTTTCCGAAAAGGTTGAGGTTGGTTGCAAACGCTTTTTCTGCCTCTGTTGCAAACATTCCGTGGTCTGCTCCCGCGAGTGAGGTCGAAATATCGTTAATGCACGGGCTGACAAGCACATTTCTTATCATAGCCGCAATGTGTGAGCCTGGGATAAGATTT
>ENA-OPRP01000008-OPRP01000008.1-human-gut-metagenome-genome-assembly--contig:-NODE-8-length-65137-cov-3.030008_pt1 | contig 65137 bp, 69 predicted proteins | sample MGYA00241798_ERZ501887 | MGnify/ENA primary metagenome ERZ501887 (study PRJEB25962, sample SAMEA2042222) | human gut metagenome | biome: human gut; feature: human-associated habitat; material: faeces... | reverse complement strand
CCATTTCCAAGAGATCCAATAACGAGATGTTTGTTACTATTTGTAGAAGACAATATGTCTTCTACTGTATACTTATTATGTTTGTATTCTAAACCATCCTCAGAATTCATAGAAATACCTCTTCCAATTCCATAGACCGCATCCTGCACTATGCTCGGTTGAATAAAAATATCAGATAACATAATACGGCTATTTCCAACAGTTTTATAAACTAAGCTAGGATTTAAAACATTATATTTATTTAATAAATGTTGGTACCACTTTTTCTTAAATTCATACATATTCTGAGCCACCTTTATAATTCTCCAGATTGTCGGAGACTTTCTTCTTTGATATGTTTTGAAAGTGATTCTACATTGTTATGAATAGATTTTCCAGAATCCAACAATCGTTCACTCGTTATTCTATTTATCTGCACTTCTCCCATTTCTTGCTTTATACCTGTTATATATTCATTTATCTTATTCAATAAAACCTCTATCCCATCTGTCAATTGATCCGGCAAACAAATACGGCACGATACCCCTACTTCTATTAATTCTTCAACGATACCACTCAGTTTCACAATTGCATTCGAATTATCTTGTTGATTAAAAATGTAATCCAATGTTAATCCCTCATCAAGGCATTTCTTTATACCGTTTTGCGTTATATTCAAATATTTCTCTATTTCAATTAACTGCTTAACTATATTTTCTATACAATCATAATATCTCTTCGAAAAAGTTTCATAATTAGAAAATTGTTTGTTAAGTTTTTGTTTATACTCTTCAAGTTTTTTATCAAATCTATGTTGTATCACATTATCAACATACCCTTCTGTGCGTTTCATTGCAAAACGTAAAATAATTATAGATATTCCAACTGCACCACCTACTGAAGAAAATAAACTAGCAAAAAATGTACTCCATTCCATTTTTCATCTCACCACTTCCACCGCATATTTTGTCAACAATCTATTTTTTGCTATATTACTTTTATATTTTCGAATATTTATGTCTGCCATATCATCCTCAAAGTTCAAAATTTTTATTTCCTTTGCATAATCACTATTTAAAAATAGTTGATGCAATAGAAAGTTAGCTTCTGGATATCTTTTATCTGCCTTTGCAAAATGAAAAGTACATTGCCCATGATCAAGTGAAGCTATAAAAAATGCAATTGCTATTTCACCACAATACAAAATATAACTACAACTATCAACTTCATTAATATGCTTCCACAGGAACTCCAACGGATAGTGATCCGTATTAATTAGTTCTTTTTCAGACAAACCTTTCTGAAACTCCCAAAGTCTTGTAATTTTCTGACACACATTTATATTCTTAGAACTGATTTTTTCTAATCTATAACTATTCGTACACTTAAGATAATGATTCCATAAATGTCGTTTTCCGCGATTTTTTTTCCCTTTTAAATTAATATAATCAGATACATTGTATATATAATCATAACATCCATCACAATTTTCTTGATGCCATTGGATTCCTTCTGCATCCAAACAATCTCTCAACCTCGACAAACCAATCTCATCAATAAACTCAATACGTAGAGTTTTATTATATTTTTCAAATTGTATCCTCCAAAAATATATAATATCTTTCAATTCTTCATTGCTAAATTGTCCTATTGGGTACACTATATGAGCACGATTAATTTCATTATCATCTGCAACAAGACATATACTTTTGCCTATTCTTTGATATCTATATTTAAAAAATACATTCCAACAGATTCGGTGCAAGAAACAGGAATTCGATAATTTGGATCCTGAAATCTCATATGCCTTTTCATAAATTTCCCTTGTGCTAATATTAAACTCTTCAAGCCCAGGTACAGATAGAATAGAATTTTGTTTCATTACTTTTTATTTCCTTTATTCTACATAAATTCGATAATTCTTATTAAGACTCATTTTCTGTCAACATAAAATATTCCTTACTTTATGTTAAAAAATTGCTTTGTACGTCCAAAATAAGCACTTTTCGAATCCTCATTTGGATAGCTTACCTGTTCACTATAAAAACTACTATAAACATTTGACAATTCCGACCAAGGAATTCCATAATCCCAAGTAAAACCCTCTGGTGTAATCATCCTTGCAACTTTTGAAAAATATTTAATCTTGTCAGAAAATTCACCATTATCAATAAAGCAGTATAATTCAGTACTATCGACTCTCTTTTTCTCATATACAAGTTCACTACAAAATAAAACTTCTGATGAAAAGTCATTTATAGTGCGTAAATTAATGGGAAGTTGCTCATATTTGCGAAATAGTTCATCTATGGTCGGTACTTCAAAATCAAATACAAGTGCTTTATCTATAAATGTTCCTTCAAAAACAAGTGCATTTGCTATAGCTTGGTAAAATGCATAGCGATCACTATAAGAAATATTACCCATCGTAAGATCTGACAGAATAACTCTAAATTCACCCTTAAATTTCTGTAATGTATCAAGCCATTCTCCCACTATTAATTGTTCTCCATCAATTGTATGTAATGGTAATAGCTTGGACATACGCTGATAAAAATCTATACTTTTATCAAAAATAAAACGTTTTTTAAAACCCATTCTGTATAATAAATCCCGGAATTCAGGTGTACTACCCAATATAGCAATTGGTTCTGCTCGGCTATAACTTCCTATATATTTCTCTATTCTATCCAATTCTTCAACAGTAGGTCTTGAAGGAGGCAAAACCATCTCCCATTGTTCCATATTTTTCCAATCAGACATTTTCTACAACTCCCATATAAACATCCATTGCCTCATTTACAGATACATCATTAAAGACTATAGCCTTCATTCCTGCAATATACGCTTCAATATGTTCCGCATTAAACACATTACGCCCATAACTTATTCCAGCCGCACCTGCTTCAATTGCTTCTTTCGCTATTCTATAAGAATTTTGAACTGAGAGTACAGGTCCTCCCGCGATAATCACAGGTCTTCCTAAAGCTGAATCAACAACTCTTTGAAACGTTTGAGCTGATCCTGTGTATTGCGTTTTTATAATATCTGACCCTAATTCGACAGCAACCCTTACACAATGACAAACACGCTTTGTATAAGCCTCTATATCTGTTTCCTTTTCAATCTCATAATTATCATCCTTACCATCATTATGCACTTTTCTCGGATATGCAATTGCAAGTGTTGGCATACCTAGCCTATCAGCATCCGATATAATACCTGCTAGATTCTGTATCATATCATTTTCATAGTCACTAGAGAAATTTATATGTGCAGCAACACAATCGGCCCCCATTACTAGTGCCTCCAATACAGTGCATGTCTTAATCTTCTGTATATGTCTGCCCGTAATTGTGCTTGCAGTAACATTAATAATAAAAGGAAATTGTACCCCATTTGACATTCCATACAAAAGCGAATAACTGCCTTTATATCCAAGAATTGCACTTGGTTTTGCATCAACAATAGAATTAATAGTATCAGATAAATTACCAAGTCCCTCAAAAGGCCCAAATATTAAACTATCATCTACTGGAACAACTAACATACGCCCATTCGTAATAATCCTTTCCATCCTTTTTTTTTTGCCTAAATATGCTGAACTGAACATTTGAATCCTCCTTACAAGTATACTTATCTAAAGTCTATGATTCATTTCAAATAACTTGAGTTTAATACGATTCCTATGGTTGAAAATGCAATATGCTACATCATATTTTTCGAATTATAAAACCCTTACTATATAATTTATCGTGAAAGAAAATTCTTTCAATATTATCAAAAAGAATTATATGTATTTCCTTTGATATATGCAGCATTAGGTAATAAGCAAAACATCAAGTACCGACCAAAAACATATTTAGCTTTTCGAAATTTCCCACTTCATAATTTGAGGTATATCTAACTGCTTCAATTAAATACCTTTTAGGTATTTTCAGCAAGCTCTCAACAAAATCACAGTCGCACAAATAAAACTTTGGAAAAATATTTTTAAGTAAATTCTCAAAAACAGATTTAGTGTTTTTAGGTTGCTCAAACACTAAAGAAGCTAAAAAATCTAATACAATAACATACATTTTATTGTATTACAATTGAATTTATTTATATTTATTTTTACGCCTTAATAACTTCTCTTGAATTAGCAATATTAAAAAAACAAGTTTCACCTTCATTTTTCGATTTAAGTTTGTATATAAGAGTAGTTTTCAAGGTTCTGCTTTAATGCTTATTATATATATTAAAGTTATTCTCACTATCCATATAAAAACGATATTATAATCTTTATATTATTGCTCATTCAACTCTTTAAATTGCTCATATTTAACGGCATAACCATTTTATTAAATATTTTTATCAGTAATATTCAAAGAAAATCTGATTTGAAATCCAGTGTATTCATAACATTTTCTTAAACATTTATTAGAAGTTATTTTTTCAGAAATACTTTTATTTATCAAAGGTTTTGAATCTAACTAAGTGTATAGCACAAAAATATACTCTGATTAAGTTTATTTGCTATTTATTAATTCTCTTATTTGTAAGATTATGTAAATTAATAATAAAGATTTCACGTGAAATTATACCACATATTTTGATGATTTTCAATAATTTTTGCTTATTTTCTCTAAAATTTACATTATTTTTTTCATTTTATTACAAGATAAATTTTATGTTAATGCTGAAATATAAATTAAATGCTGCGATATTGCAGCATTTCTAAATTATCACTTGCATTACCGCAGCAATAATGATATAATAATAAATGAGGTGATTGGATGGATTCACTTGGAACTTATTTGCATCTAATTAGAGAAGAAAAAAAGCTAAGCCTGAATGACGTATATAAAAAAACAGGAATTACTGATTCCAGACTCAGCAAACTTGAAAATAATCTATATCAGGAACCTTCTCCCCTGATGCTTAAACAATTGGCTGATTTTTATGACATCAGCATTGTTGATTTATATATTAAGGCTGGATATCTTACTTATGAAGCACTGAATATTTGCCCGCAAGTCTTTCATGGGATTGACAAGCTTACTGAAGATGACAAAAAACATATACAGGGGCAAATTGATTACATAATATCAAAGCAGCATTGAAAGGAAACAGTTATGAAATTTAAATTAGGAGAGCTCTTCTGCGGACCGGGAGGAATTGCCTGGGGAGCAATGAATGCGAAAATAAAAGATAAAAGTTTCTCAATTATACATCAATGGGCCAACGATTATGACAAAGATACATGCGATACTTATAGATATAATATATGTCCGAAAGCTCCAAAAACAGTTTATCACGAAGATATCAGAAAACTGGATATGACCAAGCTAAAACCAATTGACGCTCTGGCTTTTGGCTTTCCTTGCAACGATTACAGCATCGTAGGTGAACAAAAAGGGATGGACGGAATTTACGGTCCTTTATACTCTTACGGAGTTAAAGCACTAAATCTGTTTAACCCTCAGTGGTTTCTTGCTGAAAACGTAGGTGGGCTTCGCAATGCTAATGACGGCAAAGCTTTCGTCAAAATACTAGACGAACTCAGAAATGCCGGAATAAACGGATATAGGATAACCCCTCATCTCTATAAATTCGAGGAATACGGGATACCGCAGGCCAGACACAGAATTATTATTATTGGCATACGAAATGACATTAATGTTACCTATAAAGTTCCTTCACCTGCTCCATATTCCGGCATTGACAACACATGTAAAACCGCTATAGAAGTCCCTCCTATACCTGACGATGCATTTAACAACGAAAGAACAAAACAATCTGACACAGTCATCAGAAGGCTGGAACACATAAAACCCGGAGAAAATGCTTTTACCGCAAATCTTCCGGAAGAGCTTCAGCTTAATGTCAGGGGTGCAAGAATCAGTCAAATATATAAGCGTCTTGATCCGACAAAGCCTTCCTACACTGTCACTGGAAGCGGCGGAGGCGGCACACATATTTATCACTGGAAAGAACCCAGAGCCTTGACCAACAGAGAGCGAGCAAGACTGCAAACTTTTGAAGATTCATATAAATTCATCGGAAGCAAGGAAAGTGTAAGAAAGCAAATTGGCATGGCAGTTCCCTGCAAAGGCGCAAAAATAATTTTTGAAGCAATACTGAACAGTTTTGCAGGCATTCCTTACGAAAGCATTGAAGCAAATATAAATGAATAAACAAAAAGAAGAAGCACTTCAATGTGGTGACCCCCAAAAGTTAGATTTGAAAGCGTAGTGGCTTTTAGCTGCTACGCTTTTGTTATGCAACTAAGGCATTAATCCTGTACTCAACCGGACTTAACCAGCCGAGTTTTTGTTTGATTCTCTTGTTGTTGTAGTAATCAATGTATTTGATAATTGCTTGTTTAAGCTCTTCATAGCTGTAATAAACTTTTCCATAATATATTTCTTGCTTTAATATTCCAAAGAAATTTTCCATAACAGAGTTATCGTGACAATTTCCTTTTCTTGACATACTCTGAAATATTCTGTTTTCTTTCAGCTTTTGTGAATATGCTTTCATCTGATAAGCCCATCCTCTGTCAGAGTGAAAAGTCCTGCGATATGAACAGTCATTAGTGATAGTAATAGCTTCATCTAATGCACTCATAATGTTCTCGGCAGATGGCTTTTGAGATATGCCAAAACTCAGAATTTCTCCGTTAAACATATCCATAAATGGATCAAAATAGAGCTTTTTGATTATCATTCTGCCCTTGCTGTCAACCTCATAATACTTAAATTCACTTGTATCTGTTGTGATTTTCTGATGCGGTACACTTGTGTTAAATCTACGGTTAATCCTGTTTGGAGCAATCTTTCCTACTTTACCTTTGTATGAACTGTATTTTCTGCTTTTATGAGTAAACGAGGTTACTTGCAGGTTCAATTTCTGAACAATTCTTTGAACTTTTTTCTTGTTTACAAAAATATTTCTGTTTCGCAATTCTCCCCAAATTCTGCGATAACCATAGTCTTTATGCACTTTTCGTATATCAAGAATTTCTTTTTCTAATTTTTCACCCGGGTTCTCTCGCTCAAATCTATTTTGCCAATACATATATGTTGACTTTGGAAAACCTGTTACGGCAAGAATATCTTTTAGCCTGAATTCTCCTCGGAGACTGTGTATTATTCTTGCCTGTTTTTCGGAGGTTTTTCTTCCTCCAAACGCAATCTCCTCAGCTCTTTTAAATACGCATTTTCAATCCTTAATCTTAAATTCTCATCTTCAAGCTGTTTCAGATATTCTGATTCAGCTTTTTCTTTTCCTGTGTTAGGTATTATCTTTTTTGGTTTAGACACTTTGGGTTTCCGTCCTTTTCTCTTTGGTCGTAACGCATCAGGTCCAACTGCACGGTAATCGGTTACCCATTTTGCTATCATTGGTGGATTATTGATACCTAAACTCAATGCAAGTTCTCGATACGATACTTCCGTTGTTAAGTATAATTCTACCACATGCATCTTAAATTCAAAAGAGTAATTTTTCTTTTCTCTTGATCGCATTAATCCTTTGTTTCCAAATTCTTTGTATGCTGAGATCCAATCTCGTAATATTGTTTGACTCGGTATCCCATTTTCTTTACATAAACTTTTATATCCTCCTTTTCCATTTATGTAGTCCATTACTACCTTCTTCTTGAATTCATAACTGTATTTTGACATAAAAATACCGACCTCCAAAGTTAGATTTTTTAGGTCTAACTTTTGGGGGTCGGGTCACAATTTGAGGTGCTTCTTTCGTTTGGAGTTTATTCATTTTTTCACACTGAGAAGTCAAGATAAAACTGTTCTTCATCCAATTTATAAAATGTAACATCCGTTCTGCCATAATTAAGCAAATCCTGTTTCCAAACATATGCTCCGTTCGGAACACCAATTCGATTTCTTAGATATTCACCTAACTGTGCATTGCTCAAAGGCGTAGTTATAGCTTTATCGTTTTCCTGTTCAACCCGCAATATCAGCATATGTCCGTCATCAGTAACTACAGTAAAGTGTCTCTCCTCAAGCGGAAAAAATCCGCTTCTAGCAATTCGTGCAGGGAGAGGAATATATGCTTCATTTGGATTTCTTCGATCACGCTGTCCCCAGTTTATTCCTGATTTTTCGCCGGTTTCTCCTCCCCTTGCAAGCAGTGAAAGCGTCACAGACTCTAACCCGGAATTTTCAAACGGTGAAAGAGGATGGTTTTCATTATCTAAAATAGGGTGTGTCGGATGTAAAATTATGTATTCTTCTACCTCAGCATGATTACAGAAAATGCTGTTATTTTCTATCGCACGAAAATATGACATTGCCTCATTCGGATCACATATATTCATAATCTCCCGTCTGTTATTGCCAAAAGCTGTCTGTGTAAAATTGGCAGAACCTAAAAAAGCAGAAACAGGATTGTCGTCTTTAGCCCAAATATATAGTTTTGAATGCACAGGAGGTCCCTCACATATATATGAACATGTAAAAGAATTAACTGACGGCGGAAGAGGTTCTGTCATTAAGTCTTTAAATCCGTTATGAACAGAAACACTTAATCCGTCATATGGCACCATTCCCACTATAAGATGAATATCTATAGATTTTTCGGGCGGCAAATCAATATTTTTTATAAACCACGAAGCCATATTGGGAGTGGCATATCCTGAAACAATAAACAGCTGATTAACATCCATATTCAGAGGTGCAAAAAGCACACCCCTTCTTAAATTATCTGAAAGCACTCTAATCTCTCCTTTGTGAAATAATTTTTATATATAGATTTGATAATGTTTGCTCTCTGACAGGCTTCTTCAATTCACATTCCCATACGGTTATAATATTCCAGCCCAAGTCTCTAAGTTTAGCATAATTTTCTTCGTCTCTTTTTACATTGCCAAGGATTTTCTTTTTCCAGTAATTTTCATTTGAAGACGGCCACACAAATTTTGAGCATCCCTCATGCTTATGCCAAAAACATCCATTTACAAAAACAACAGTGTTATACTTTTTTAATACAATATCAGGACAGCCAGGAAGATTCCTAACATTTTTTCTGTATCTCAAGCCTTTAGAAAATAAATATTTCCGTACAATTTGTTCGGGTTTTGTATCACTGCTTCTTATCTTTGACATATTATAGCTTCTTGTCTTTGAATCATGATTATCCATATTATCGCCTTTTCAGTATATTTTAAGACCTGTTAACTCTTTTTGCCATGAACATACAATCTCATCTAATTGACCTGCAATATTATTAAACTTATCATTTAAATCCAATGTCTTAACGCTGATTGCATTTCCGTCAAAACTATAATGATAATCCGGTGTAAATTCCTCTTCAGTTTTTGCGTAAAGAAGCATCCCGCTGACTTTTCCGGATTTATCATAATCATGATTCTTTACATAAGTATAAATTTGATAAAGATTTTCGGAACGAACAGTTTTTTTGCCGTACATTCCTGTCTGCATACTTTTTCCATAGAATTTTGCATCAATAATAAGCGTATAACCATTGTATTTTAATGTAACATCAGATTTCATCGCCGGCAGAAATTCAATATAAGAATTATCTTCATTCCAGGAAATATATGATGCAGACGGTTTTAAAAAAGGATAGTGACGCCTATAATATTCAAGGATAAATTTCTCATATAGTCTATGCATTTTTTGTTCATCAAATATGTCATGAAATTTTACTTTTTTCTCCTGTTCAGAAATTATAAGTCCTTTTATGATTAAGTAACAAATATTAATCAGCATTCTGTATGAAGCATTATTTCTGTCATATCTAATTGCATCCCACTTAATGCAGGAAATCGCCAATACATCAACATTATAAAAAAATACCATTGATTTTTTTAATGATTTTTTTATTGCAGTATCTACATCATCGGATCCTATCAGCATCAAAGATGTTGATTTTAAAATCTGATTTACATATGTATTTTCTGAAAGCTCGTCGTATGAACATACCAGTTTTTTCATTCCTATATTTTGATTTATTGTTTGGGAAATGTTAATTTTTCCGTGAGGAGTACTCATCAGCTCCTGTTGAAAAATATATTCTTTGTGCAATCCTTTCTTCACCTGATTTGCAATACCTCTTGAAAGTATAGCAGCAAGCAAATTATGAATATTGTCGAATTTTTCAGCGGAAAACTCCTTGAAGCCTCTTTCATTCAAAACTTGAAAAGCATATGCCAACATATAAAATATATTCTGAACTTTTATCATTTTAATGCACCAAGCAGTCTTTCGCTCCACTGTTCATATTTGGAAGGCTCATCAAACCAATATTCATTAATCAATGGAAGAATTTCATATTTTATAATCATTCGAAGCATATTTTCATCAAGTACTTTATCACGGCAAAAATAACTGTGCCCGATCCTAAATCCCTTTCCTAAGCTGTCATCTTCAGATATATCCTGATTAAGCTGTTTTATTACAGCTATAACTTTATCAGTCTTTTCAGACGAGCCTGCAAGTTTATCTGTAAATTTTTCAGAGTCAAAGGCCGGTTCCATCTCAAAGAAACTAAATCGTCTGCGAAGAGCATAGTCAATTATTGCAAGACTTCTGTCAGCAGTATTCATCATTCCGATAATATAAACATTTTCGGGAATACCAAACTCTTTATTTTTATATAGGATATTAACTTTTTCGCCTCTTTTATCAGCTTCAATAAGCATCAGAAGCTCTCCGAAAATCTTACTGAGATTTCCTCTGTTTATTTCATCAATGATAAAAAAGTGTTTTCTTTTATCACTGCGTGCCTTTTCACAAAAATCATAGAATGGTCCCGGAGACAATACAAAACCATTCTCTGTTGGTCTGAATCCCATAATAAAATCTTCATAGCTGTAACTCTGATGAAATTGTACCATCTTAATACAACTGTCATATTTTCTCCCAAGAATTGAATATGCAAGGCGCTTTGCTGCAAAAGTTTTTCCAACACCCGGAGCTCCCTGCAAAATTACATTCTTGTTCATTTCCAGAAGTTCACAGAGAGTATCATAATCTGTTTCTGATAAAAATACTTCATTAAGAAAATCTTCCCTGGTATATTTGTCAGCCATCTCTTCGTGCAATTCTCCAGATGAAAAGTCTTCCAGCTTTTCTTTAATTATTTCTTCAGGATTTTCTTTGTAGTTAACTTCTACAGGAATAAACATTGTTGCTGAGCCTTTTATTCTGCTCATAATTTTAGAATCAACAATTTCCTCTAATTCGGACTCAATTTCAGGGCATATTTCAAGCATTGCTCTCATCAGTGAAACTGCATTCCTTTCAGTCATCTGAGAAATCGCCTGATTTGGCTCCCATTTAGTAATTGGTGCAATTCCAATAATTCCATATGTATCTTTATACGGGACTAAATCTTCACGTTTAACAGGCTTATTAAGCAATAGTTTCATATCGACCTTTATCTTGTAGTTTCGCCCTGAATATCCAATATCATACGGTTCTTCAGAAACTATTCCTACACCAATTAGTCCAGTATCCCATTTGGGTTTATCTCCGCCCAAAACAACAAATACAAGCTGTCCTTTTTTTATGGAGCCCTGCAAAATATTAAGTCCGTCGAACTCGATATTTTTCTTTTTTGACAGTATATCTTCTACCGTTTCAGCATTTTTTGTTTTTATGCTGAAATAGAGAGCGTCATCTTTTTTTGCTTCAGCAATAATTCTATTGGCCGCATCTTCAATAGCTTCTAAAGGATATGACTTATATGTTTCATAAAAATCAAACAGATACTTGCTTCTCTTTTCTAATGGGCGATCATGCCATCCTGACCTTTCGTTATCAAAAAGAGCATCATATGCGTCCTTATCATTTTTTATATTGGAATATTTATATCCAAATTTATCCGCCAGCAAATGAAGGCTTGAATGACAGTTTTTCTTATATTTATCATCACTGCTTTTTAGCTGTGCAAAATAAAGGCAAACCAAAGCTGTTTTTTCTTTATCTGTCATAATATCAATGTTTATCTTACTCATCATATAAATAACCTCTGAAAAAAATATATTAATAATCTTCAGGAAAAAGTTCCCTGTAAGTTTCTCCTGTATATGGATTAGGATAATCATCAAGCTTTGGAGGATTATTTTTCAGTAAATAGTTAATAACAAACTCCCAATCTTTTTCCAAATATGAAAACTTAATTCCGAAGTTATCAGCTTGTAAATGCACAGGATTCCTTGTACTGGGAAGAAGATCACCCTTTTTCAAAATTTCTGTATTAGGAACATCATTTTTCAATTTCATAATAGATGCACAGCCGACCATTTTAACTTTTCCGGTTGGAGCATCTTTATCTCTGTCCCAACAAACAGAAGCCATAACAAACAAGTGCGGCAAATCTTTATCTCTCTGGCGAAAATCAATTTTACTCCACTCGATAAGCATCCACCTGCCGCCTTGTCTTGTTCCCTTAACATCTATCTTCCAGCCGTTGATAATTGTATCCTGTGCATCCCATTCTCCGCGAGGGTAATACTCAAAATCAAGATCAATACTAATTCCAAATTCGTTATAAAGCATTTTTGCAAAAGCTACTTCTGCAATTTTCCCAATATAATTATCTCTGCCAATTTCAGCTACTGCTCGCGGTTTTGTATCAGACTGTCCAAATTCAATATCCTGTTGATTTTCAGCACACTTAATTGAAAATTCCAGACATTTTTTCAGTTCATCATCAGTAAGTATGATATCCACAACAACACATCTTCCTTCATTTTTCACTGGTGGTTGATATATTTATATGATAACATATTTCACATAAAATCACAACAGATATAACGATTTATTTATATTTTATTTAACCATCCAGAAATTATTGTGAATTACTTTTACAATAGCAAATATTCGCAGATATGCAGGGAATCAGCTCTTACTGCATAACTGCGAAGCAATCATAATTAATTAAATATTTATTTTCTATAAGCTTTATTTTGATTGAGATATATGGCTATCTTCAATAAACTTTATACTTCAGTTATCATTCTCAATGAGGAAATAGAAACTGCTCATAATTAAGGTCGAAGACAATCTCTAATTCGTATCCCCGTGATACTTTCACTTCTTTTATGAGCTGACAGGCTATCATTTTCTTCTGCTCCATTGTTGAGTTATCAAATTCGTCTGCCCATGTTCTGAACTGTGAGTCACAAGCACCTCTTTTCATCGCTTTATTTGTACAGATATACCTCTGTCTGCGAACTCTGTACTGACTGCCGTCTGCCCTGTTGTATCTGTCAATATAGCTTGTTGATACCATCTTCTGACCGCAGTGGGCACAGTATATATTTCCTGACAGCAATGTACTGCCTTTTGTTGTTTTTGCAATTTGCTGTTTTTCTTCATTCTTTGATGAGCGTTGATTTAGTATAAACTGTGCTTGGTCAAAGATATTTTCATCTATGATATGCACAGTCTTTCGATACACGGTGATGCAACACCACCTGATACTAGATAGCCACAATATATTCTGTTCTTAAGAATACGATTAACAGTATTACATTGAAACTTGCTGTTGTTATGAGTTCTGATGCCGTGACTGTTTAGATAGTCAGCCATTCTATCTGAACCATAGCCTTCCTTGACTGTCATTTCAAATATCTTCTTAACTATCGGAACTTCATCATCGTCAACTAATATGTCCAAACGACTATGTCCATAAGCTATTTTCCCTTTTTATTAATTTCACCGCTTTTTATAAGTTTGTAACCGAATGGTGCAACACCTCCGGTAAATTTTCCGTCCATCATCTGGTTAAGGCGAGTTTTAACACGAGCTGACGTTTTCTGACTTTCACCGTTGGCTTGCCAAAATCGTATGTAATTCATAAGCTTATCCAAATGATTATCCATACGCTGTTCGCCCTCGTTAACGCTCCACACCTCTATACCATGCTTGATAAAATTCATTTGTTTTTAATCATATAATATTGAACAAATTATACCGTTCTATAAATTATTTAACATTGCTTGTCGCCATCAATCGGATAATCAAAAATTATTAAATTTCCTTAGCTAGAAATTGACTGTATGATACTATATTTGATTCTCCTGCTAATTCTTTTAAAAAATTATAAAACGTATCATCAATAGGAATAGTAATAAATAAAAACAATCTCTTTTTAGGACGAGAGCAACATACATAAAATAAATTTCTGTTTCTAATAAATGCGGCTTCTTTATCTGCTGGATATCCATTTTTTATCATTGGTGCATATTTCTCAAACTGGTATTGATTCCAACCTCTGCTAACAACGAATACAACATTATCATATTCTTCACCTTTTACCCCATGTTCCGTTGAAAACTCAGATTCTGGATATAAGAAGTGGATTGCAGCCAAAAACTGAGCATAGTCCAAATCTAAAAAATCCTTTATATTTGTATTACTATACATAGTTTCAGGTGCACTATAGTACAATTCATAATATCCTTGAATAGATTGAGGGATAGGAATAAGATTAGAATTAAACACCGTTTTCAAAACATCAATACTTTTCTGAGAACGGGATAATGATAGTTGTTCGTGTAGTTCTTTCCACTGTTGTTTTTCAGACTTTTTGTTGATCGGATATCTCTTTACTTTCAATGTATCAAAAAGCAACTGCATATTATTTGTGTTGAGGGCCTCATATATGGGCTCAACCATATTCATAAAAAATAGTAAAAATGCATCTTCTTTATCCCTCAGTCCATCTGAAATAATGTTCAACAATTTATCATATCCTTGTTGAGAAGCTAAAACTCTATGAGTTATCATTAACACTTTAAGATTTTCTTTAGGACTCATTATTTTATTCTTAATTTGATCTTTCAACTTTGATAATCTTAATTGAAATTCCTCGACCGGTAGGTCATCTTTAAAGTTTCGATCTACTCTCCTTAAGCCGTTATAATCCTCACAAGTAATTACAGTGATTTCACCTTCAAAATCATCTATAGCTGAACGCTGAGGTAAATCTGGACGAATAAAATTTAATGTTTCCACGATTTTAGGAGCCGATCTAAAATTGGAACCCTTTTTAATTTCTCTAATATTCTCATGCTCTATAAGGCCACAAGCTTTGTTAGATTGATATATCGTTTGCCAAGCATCACCGAAAAAGCCAAATTGCGGGCCAATACCTTTAGAAATAAAATGCTCTATAAACCGATTAACAATAGACTGGAAAGAGTCTTGGTATTCATCAATCAATATCAATGGATATTTATCACTAAAGATTCGACGAAATTTTGCATTATCCAGCAAGATATTAAAGAGAAAAATGACATCGTCATGATAGAGATACAGTACTCCATTCTCTTGATATCTGTGCCCCAATGTGTATTGAACTTCTACAATTTTTGAAAAGTCCCCTTCTTTTGGCTGTAAACTTTCATTTGCTGATATTATTTCTATAAGCGTACTTTGATATTGTTTAATTGCACTCCACGCAAACGAGTGAATTGTTGAAGGCAGTATGAATGAATCTTTAGCAAGCCTTTCTGCTATAACATCAACAGCTGCATTAGTATAGGTAATACAGACAACATTCTGTTTCTTTTTATGATATTCTGACCATTTGTTGGCTTGTATCCATTCGATTACTCTATTTAAGGAATATGTTTTTCCTGAGCCAGCGCCAGCTTCAACACGAAAAGATACACCTTCCTTAATAGTGTCAATTATTATTTCATCAACCTTATCAGCCTCAGCTTTAGCTATTTTATAATTAGTCTGCTTCATTCTTTCGCTCACTATTAACACCTACCATAATCACATTAAAACCTTCTGATCGTTAAGCCACATTAAACCATTTTTTATGTACTGTGGAATAGTATAGTTTGGGTTATCATAAATTAGCTTTAATGCAAAATCAGTCTTGCTTTTTTCGTCAAACTCAATTTCCGCCTCAGACGGCGTCGCTGATAATCCATAATGTGTACGGTTAACATTTCTAATCGCTTCCTCCAAGGATCTTCCGCACAATCCTTGTTCTTCTGTTTGGAATTCAAGGTGGCATTTATCCATTGTTTTTTCATCATCTTTTAAGGCAATTATGTCAGTCAAAGAGATTTTGTCTTTTTCAGAAATGTTCTTTAGTTTGCGCATCCACCACTTTATCGTTACATTTGAAGTGGTTTTTCCTTTACTAACAACAGATTTAGTTCGACCATCAATCATAGAATCAATATCTGTCAAAATCAAGCAAGGAATACCCAAAAAGTTTACAAACGGAATGAATTTATAAGCATATGCTCCACCAATTTCTATAAGAGCATAATACTGTGCGGGAAGCTTATACTTCTGCGAATTAAACAATCCTTCTTTCTCACATTTTTCTATCATATCCGGCAATAAAAGTCTTTCTGAAGCTCCTTCAATAAAAATAATTTTATCTGCAAAAAATAGATCACATCTGCTCAAGGTGAGATATTTTTTAATAAAATCCATATTAGTTGGGTTATCTTGCGCAAAGGTGTGTAAGTTTTTATATTCAACACCAGTTGTAGTTTTTTGAGCGTAGCGGATTTTTGAAAAATCAATAGTGTTTGCAATATGTGCTGAGTGAGATGTCAAAAAAGTTTGAATATGAACATCAGTAATTGCCTGTAAAAATGTTTCCAAATATTCTGCAAATGCATGTTGCATCTGAGGATGCATATGCGATTCAGGTTCTTCAATAAATAACAGTGGGATACATACATTGTTACCTTGTCCAATTCTCTGAGCGTAATCCGCAAGCAAAAACTCCATTTTTATTAAATTTTTATATCCCAAGCCATTGTGTGAACTCGGCAATGTTTCACCTACTACATCTGAAGTGTATGTGAGTTTAGTGTGATCCATTATTTGCTCATCAATCTTCAGCTTAGTGCTTACACCAAGTTGAAGTTCTTCAGCGTTTGGATATCCAAAGCCAACAGCCTTATTTACGACGGAACTAAGAAGTTCATTACTATGCTTCTGAACAGTTTTGTTTGCTTCTTCGACAATTTTTCTTAAATTCTTAATCTCTGTAGCAACATCTGAATTTAACTCGTCGACATTAACACTAAAATAATTAGTAATTAACGCACTCAAAGAGCTATTGTTTTGAGCGCCATCTTCACCTAAAATTCGTTCTGCCGGTATGGAAAAGAATGGAAATAGCTCGGACAACTCACCCTGTGTTTTAATCTGAGTATCACTATAGTTTTTAGGATTAATTGCATATATAGTAAGTCCAAATATTTTAGAGAAACTACTGTTACAAATATCACGAGTTTCTTCTAAATTTGGTAAAAATTTTCCTTCCGTATAAAAAGCATCCTCGAATAACTCATATAAGGAGTTTTCATCTAATTTCAAGCCGTATTCAGCTTTAATCAATGCCGATGTGGTATCTACATCAACATCAATAATGAACGGAGATAATGCGCCTAAGTTAGAATTTGGATCATCTAGAGAGTAATCTATAGTTAATTCAACAGAAGTAAACTGCAATTTTTCATTTAATTCATCGTATGAAATATCCTTTTTCATAAAAGATGTAAATAAATCAAACAACTCCTGTCTTTTGCTTAACGGATAATCATCATAAGATAAAGGATGGCCCTTCAAAACTTTTTCAATTATATCCATACAAGATGTTTTAGCAGTATTGTTTCGACCGACTATTAATGTCATGCTACTATCCACATCCATCCATGCATTAACAAGTAATCGATAATTTTGAACATTAATTTTAGTTAACAACATACTTATTTCCCCCAATTTATTTTTAGAAATATCAGTAATTCCACCACAACTTGATGGATATGGTTTTTGTTTTAATTAGTAAAAACATTTTGTTTATTCTATCACTTCAATAAAGGATAACTTACAATTATCTAATAATTTACAATTGGCAAAGCAATTTATTAGCTTGGAGAAGGAAAAATGATAAAAAATAAAATTAATAATTACATTAGGAAAAGTAAAGAATATTCAAAAAAAGTTGTAATTGCAATTGTGGGTAATGCCAAGGAAATTACTAAAGTCGATGAAGATTACACAAACGGTACATCTATCGTTTCAGAATATTATGCTTTGCAAAAATTCAATCAGATTGTCGATACTTTAAAAAGCGAAGGCTTTGAAACTATTTCATATTATGATGAAATGGATTTCATCTATGATGTTTTAACACATCGGATACGTAATAATTATTATAAACCTATTATAGTGTTTAATTTTGCACAAAAAGGCATTGTCCATGGAAGGAAGTCTCTAATTCCGTTGTTTTGTGAAATGAATAGTATTATACATACTAACAGTGATCCTATGGTTTGTAGTCTGACAAGAGAAAAGTATTTTTGGTACAAACTTTTAAATGGTATATGCCCAGTTTGCCCTACCTGGGAGTATGATGCAAAATTAAATTGGATTTCTGGAAAACCAGAAACAGGAACAAAAGTAATTGCCAAACTTGAAAACCAGTGTTCAAGTATCGGTCTTACATCTGAAAATGTATTTACCTTTTCAGATGCAAAAATAGATTTCTTATATAATTTATCCACTAAATATAGTTGCCGAGTTATCCTTCAAAAGTTTATTGAAGGATATGAAGTTGAATTTCCGTTTTGTTATGATGGAAATGAAGCATTTTGTTTAAAGCCGCAGGGGATTAAGATTAAGGGCGAAAATTATATAGGAGAAAAAATTCTTGATTATGATGCTCGCAGAACACATAGTTACGAGTTTTATAATTTTGATGAATTCAATCCAGAATTATCGCAAGATATTTCATCAAGTATTGTTAGGGTTGCGAAGATAATGAATTTACAGGGTATGGGAAGAATCGATTGTAGAATAGACAAGGCTGATAACTTCTTTATTACCGATATTAATTCTAACCCTCATCTCATAGAAATTGCTTCTCCTTCTGAATCATTAAAGCAACTAGGATTTAGTGAGTATTCTGATTTACTAAATCTTATTATCGGAATAACTATCACTCGTCATCCCAATCAAATAATGTTGTAAATACAAAGCCCTGCTGATGTAAACAAAAATAATTTTTAATTGACTCTACATTACTTTTATATGCATTCATCCATTCGGAAGCAGAACTGCATTTATCAAAGTTTTTGATAGTCTTAATAATGGTATTCAATTCTGTCGATCTTTCAGAATAATGTACATCTTCTTTTGAAATATACACATCACTTAATATTTTTAGTGCTCTTTCTTTATCTTTATTTTGCATAAAATCCAAAATTGCATAGTTGCAAAAAACTCGATATTTATAAACACCTTCTTTGTCATTTTTGACAGATGGGTCATTGTATTTATCCTCAAGTAATGAAATAGATTTTTCTATTTGATCAAATAATGCTAATGAAATAGCATAATTAGAGCAAATAAATATATTATCCGCCATTCCCATAGTTTTTTCGTATAATTTCTCAAAGGATGTACATATATCATATTCTCTATCACCATAGATTAATTGATATATTAAACCATTATTCTCATACACCTCTTCTCTGGGAAATCGATAATTAAAGTGTTCTTCTCTTAATTTTTTTATTTTCTCTATATTTCTGAGTGCATCAATTTGATTACCGTTTATCAAATTTAGTGCTAATGCGTTGTTAAGTGAGATATATGTTTCTTTGATATAATTTGGATTCTTTGAAAAATATTCTATGCTTTTGTTAATTGCAACAATACTGCTTTCGTAGGAGTGTATATTACTATATTTTCGATATATAACATTTAGATAATACTCAATACCAGGACTATGGTTTTCATTTATAATGTTTAGAAATTTATTCTCCATCTTTGTGCTTTGAATTTGCGCTTGTTTGTAATTACCGTTGTGTATAAGGGCTGCAATTTTGCGAGTTTCGATTCTATATCTAAGGTATTCATCGATATTATAATTTTTTTCATCGTAGTTTAAAATCTCAATTGCTTCTTTACGATCTCTTCCATCAATCGACTTAATTAGAGACTGGCTTTTTAGCAATAAAAATTCTTCCTTTATTGGAGATGTAAGTATATGTACTTCGATAATGTCATTTATTGTTTGTATAGAATCTTCGTAATTGTTGTTATTTGCTTTTGAGTATGCTTTAAAATAGTTGTCGACAATAACGTATTCATCTTCTGATAAAGAAAATTCTTCCTTTCTAACATTCCCCTCATTTCGTATTTGTTGAAATATAGCTTGAAGTAAATATGTATTTGCTTTTCGATTGTTTGCGAGTTTCGCAAATGCATATTTTTCTTGATATTGATTTGGATAATAAGCATTTATTAGTTTTACAATATCGTTATAAATTTTTATCTTTTGTTCTTTCGGAATTGTTGAAAAGATTTTTTTTATTATCCCAAATATGATTTGATAGCAATTGTTAGATTGATTTACATATTTATTTTCATCTGCGAAATTCATATAATAATCTATTATATTCACTTCTTCTGACAACAGGAATGATAAGTCTAAATCAGAAAAGTATTTATTGCTAATTGCTATAACATTTAAAATATATTTTAATTTATCAGAAAATTCTTCTAAATTAATTTTGTTGTTTACAAGTTTTTCTATATTATTATTTATGTCAAGCAAATCTAGATCTTCATCTATTCTTTTGTGGTTAATATCATTTATAATTGACGATATCAATTCAATATTTCCATTTGCGTTTTTAAGTATAAAACACATTACCTCATTGGTTAGATTAATATCAGAATTTAGATTTAATGCAGTAAAGATGCTACGAGAGTTTTGCTCATTAAAATTAAGTTTATCGAAATAAATATCTTTTCCTATAATATTATTTATATCATGTTTATCTGGAATAAAAATACAAACTAATCCTTTTTTTAATCTATTTTTTATCTTGGAAGAACGTATCTTATTGATTAGAGCTTTTGTTCCGTTATCCAGATCATTAAAATTCTCAACAACTAATACAATTTTATATTTTCGAGAAGCCCTTTTGATATTCTTTATTAAATGATTTTCTAATTCAAATAATTCTTTCCTTTCAATACCAATAGAAAGAATATCTCCTATAGAGAATTCGGGCGAGATTTCATATGAATTTAATGTTAATACTTTTATGTTTTTAATTGCAGTTAAGAAATCACTACAGTTTTGATACTGATTTGTATATGGTACAATACTAATAAATAAGCTTTTTTCAAAATTCAAACTAGATATAACTGTTTTTCTGCCACTTTTAGGTTGACCAATAATCGTTATTGTATCGGTTGTCTGTAGTGCTAATTCTAAATGTTTTAAGTTCCTAATTTGATATTCCAAAAGCATATAGAATCACCCTGTTTTAAGTTATAGATAATTGTAAGTTATCCTTTATTCATTATTTTCAGGTAAGGTCAATAATACATTTCTGTTAACAAAATACGCTACACATCTTACATCTAACGAATGTATATATGTGTAACACTTGTACAAGCAACCCTCATCCTAAAAATGTAGTATTAAACTTAACTAAGCCTATATTTGAGGCAGATAATATAAAAATATTTATATACTCCCTCTTATGATACTAATTATAACATAATTCGACAAATGTTTAAATAACTTTTACGCAAATCAGTTATAAAATTTCACACGGTATTTTTATGTATTTTGCATAATAGAATCTTGTTCACTGCTTTATAAACATACTTTTATGCAAAATAAATCTAGGCATTTGAATAGACTTTCTTTGTTTTCTATTGCATAATAATTTTATTAAATATAAGGAGCTATATGCGATGGAAATAAAAAATGTACAAGCAAATAATCTAACAACTGATTATCTAAACTTTTGCCTTTCAAGAAAAAATCTCGATCAAAAAACGATAAAATCATACACCATTGATTTAAGGCAGTATTTTGAATTCACTATTGAATCTGCTATTGAATGGACAAACAAAAAATCCATTGAGCAATACATTGATTTACTGCATTGCAAGTACAAACCTAAGAGTGTTAAACGAAAAATCGCTTCGCTAAAAGCGTTTTTTCACTATCTTGAAATTGAGGAACTTATTGATATTAACCCTTTTCATAAGATACAAATCAAGTATAAAGAACCCTTTATTCTTCCAAAAACTATTCCAATAAATAATATTGAACAAATTATTAAGTTTGCTTATTTAAAACTTACCAAATCTAAAACAGAGTACGCTAAAAGAGTTGCTCTGCGGAATGCACTCATACTTGAGTTACTGTTTGCCACCGGAATGAGGATTTCAGAATTATGCACACTCACGACTGAACAAATTGATTTTAATGATTACATAATCAAAATTTACGGAAAGGGCTCAAAAGAACGCCTGATTCAAATCTGCAATCAAAATGTTCAGGAGTTGCTCAAAAAGTATAATCAATCATTTAAATTTGAAATAGCAAACAACAAATTTTTCTTTATAAATAGACTCGGCAACCGTCTATCTGAACAATCTGTTCGTAATATGATTACCAACTATGCAATCAGTGCAGAAGTACCGCTGCACATTACTCCGCATATGTTTCGTCACTCTTTTGCAACTCTACTGCTTGAAGAAGATGTTGACATACGATATATTCAACAAATGCTGGGTCACAGCTCCATTACCACAACGCAGATTTACACGCATACGAGTATCAACAAACAGAAGAATATTCTGTCGTCCAAACATCCGAGGAATAAACTTGAAATTGGGATATAATAAAAGCCTTGTGGGATTTTTTAACTCACAAGGCAATCAGAATATTTTATTCATTTTTATCAAAATCATTTTCTATTACATCAGAAATAAGGTTTGAAAAGTCAACAGCATTTTTTGAAGTAATAACAGGTTTTCCTGTTCTGTCCTCAATATCTTTTCGTGCATTTCCGGCGACTTCTCCGCCCTCCTTTGCAACACTTCTGTTTTCAGAAAAAGACTGAGGATTCTTCTCTTTGGAAATCTCAGTTGTAGTAGCTTCTGCCAACATATTTAGTACCAACTCAAGCGTACTCATATTATCTCTCAGGTTTTCCTTTTTCAATCCTTTGAGATTTTTATACTGGCGGGTTGTCATTCCTGACCATGCTTTTGTAATTTCATCCGTCAAGATAGCATACTCTACACCCTTTTTCACACCATGAGAATCCCATTCATCGATAAGTTCTTTTCTCACTTGAATTGCTTGAAGTCTTTGATTTATCCACTCTCTGCTATATCCTTTTTTCAGGTATGTTTCAAGAGCTCGCTCTATGGTAAGTTCGGGATCAATAGTTTCATCTATTCTTTCTCTGCCAACTTCTGCAAGCCACATTTTAAATGGTTCTGCTTTTGGTGACGGAATAGATTGAATTATTCTCAAAAGTTGCTCTGTATTTGCAACATCAGTTTTGTAATTTTTACCATCCTTAGGAGATGACATCTTCAGTTGTACGATATTTTCGTACAACTGGTTTGCTCCTTCAGCCTTAAGTTTTCTCTTAAGATCACTCCAGTAACGACGAGGTTCGTTACTGTCAGTCAGAACTGAAATTACATCAACTATGGAAAAATACCATTCTTCTTCCGACTCATTCCACGCAGTACGAATCTTTTTATCTTCAAAAATTTGTATCTTATTTTCTTCGCTCATATATATTCACCCACTTCTAAGCTGAAAATATTATAGCAGACTGAGTTTACAAATTCAATCTATTAAGCTTTATAGAGATAGGAATTGCTCATAATTAAGGTCGAAGACAATCTCTAATTCGTAACCTCGTGATACTTTCACTTCTCTTATGAGCTGACAGGCTATCATTTTCTTCTGCTCCATTGTTGAATTGTCAAATTCGTCTGCCCAAGTTCTGAATTGTGAATAATAAAAATCAAGCTTACCCATCGCATTTTGCTGATTGGCAAGCTTGAACTTTATATCATTTAATTCAATTTCCTTTTTATGGAGCAAATCGTTTGTATTGTCAATAGAAGTGGACAGTATATCGGGAGTGAAGCGACTTTCGCCGAGTAAAGAGCGTCCTATTTCGGCGGACAATTCAACCACCTGTCTTTTAAGCTTTTCAATTTCTTTTTCAAGCTTTGTCTGCTTTCTCTTATACTCCGATATTTCAGATTTATAGCGTTTTTCCAGTGCTATATCTTTTGGCGTTGATTTGATTTTGGTGAGATAATCTTTCAATGTCGCAAGTACAGCACCGTCAATTTTGTGTGCCACATAAGCCGACTGTCCGTCACAAGCACCTCTTTTCATTGCTTTATTGGTACATATATACCTTTGTCTGCGAACTCTGTACTGACTGCCGTCTGCCCTGTCGTATTTGTCGATATAGCTTGTTGATACCATCTTCTGACCGCAGTGAGCACAGTATATATTTCCTGATAGCAATGTACTGCCTTTTGTTGTTCTTGCTATCTGTTGTTTTTCTTCGTTCTTTGATGAGCGTTGTTTCAGTATAAACTGTGCTTGGTCGAAGATATTTTCATCAATGATATGAAGTCTTTCAATATACGGTGATTCAACACCGCCTGACACAAGATAACCGCAGTACAGCCTGTTCTTTAGAATACGATTAACCGTATTACATTGGAATTTACTGTTATTATGGGTTCTGATTCCGTGACTGTTCAGATAGTCAGCCATTCGATATGAACCGTAGCCTTCTTTAACTGTCATCTCAAATATTTTCTTAACTATCGGAGCTTCATCATCGTCAATGACTATATCCATAAGCTCTTTTCCCTTTTTATTGATTTCGCCGCTTTTTATAAGTTTGTAACCGAATGGTGCAACACCTCCGGTAAATTTGCCGTCCATCGTCATCTGGTTAAGGCGAGTTTTAACACGAGCTGATGTTTTCTGGCTTTCACCGTTGGCTTGCCAAAATCGTATGTAATTCATAAGCTTGTCCACATGATTATCCATACGCTGTTCGCCCTCATTAACGCTCCACACCTCTATGCCGTGTTTGATGAACCATTCGACGACAAACGGGGTTTCGTCATCAATTCTGCCTATTCTGTCAAACATAAAGACAAGGAGTACATCAAATTCTTTCTTTTCTGCGGCGGCTTTTAAATCCTGAATAGCATCTCGGTCACTTGCCGAAACCTTGAATCCCCACACGCCTTTTTCCTGAAACTCTTTAAGAATAGTCCAGCCGTTGCGTTCTGCAAATTCTCTGCACGAGGTTTTCTGCATTGGAATATCATCTTTATCAACCTGACCTTTGGTTGATACTCTGTACAAGCAATATACTCTTTTCATTTTATCACCCATTCATACGATTTTTGCAAACCAACAATACTACATAATTCCTATAATATCCAGCAAATCTGAAAATGAACTTAAAGAAATTCAGCATCCAATCTGAGCTTTCATTCTGTTTTCAAATGTATCCAAAAGATTTTCGAGAATATTCCTTTCAACATGGTTATTTCTGTTTTTAGAAAAGTAGATTGTGACCTTACATTCGTTTATAACAGATTCTATTCTGTGTTCTGAATCAATGTTATTTTCATTTATATAGTTTTCGTTCAAATTATCACCTGTTCCCTATTTTTTATTTTCATCATTTATATGATCTTTCATCTGCTCATCAGCTTTTGCCGCTGCATTGCACAGGCACATAACGCAAACGCCGATAAAAGCACCGGCAAAAAGACCAATCATAAATCCTAACATTTTAACACCTTCTTTCAGTAATTTTCTTCTAAATACCCCGACAGAAGAAAACAAAAAATCTTCTGCTGTCGGGATAATATCAATCGTTTGTGGATAGCTCTAATTTTCACGCTATCCTGTTGTCGCTATTTATCCTCGATGCCCTGCGACAAGGAACACATCAGACGGCTATTGCATATAGCTCCATTGGAATTTCACCACCGTGAGGATCTCCCACGGCCGCCATCTTTGGTTGCGACGGTTTTATCACGCTCGACTTTTGACTTGACGGAAGTATCATTATCCCCTCTGCCTGTCATCGCCGTCATTGAATTTGCCTTTCAATGTCTGAGTCCTGAAGATATATAAAATATGTTCGCTCATGTGGCTTGTCCGTTCCGAACAGCAGAAGGAAAGTATCTGATGTGCTGATATTCAGTTTTCAATGTTCAACAGAGGTTGGAAAATAACCCCTTCATTAATTAGGAGGGGGAATAAGCTTTTGAGGGGGTATTTCTCAAAAAAGCTTTTAATTTTTCTGATTTTTCTAATTTTTTCAATCCTGATGCAATAGATTCATGTACGGATTTCTGACACACCCCCTGCAAAGCGGCGATTTTTCTTTCTGACAAACCATTTATGTAGTTCAATATAATCCTTTCTCTCTGTTTATCAGTCAGATCATCTAAAGCGGAATATAAAGCTGAATATTCATCTTTAAGCTCTATTGAACTTATAAGATTTTCACCACATCTCACCTTATGTACGCTTTCAGTTCTTCCATCTTCATATCCGATAAAATCTTCTTTGTTACGCATACGCCAATCAAATTTTTCTTGATTTCGGTTATACCTAATAATTTCTTCACCCTGTTCTTCCGTAAGAATAAGAAACGGAGTAAATGGCTTGAGTTCTTCACCAAATTCATTTGAAAGCTCCTGATAATTCATATCGGACACAACTGCCCAGCGGACATTTGATGTCAATCCGGGATACTCTTCATTTAAATCAATTATTTTTATTTCTTTATTATTTGAACTTATACATTTCATAAAAAGTCCTCCAATCAATCCTGAAATCTTTATTTCAGATCAATTGGAGGACTTTTGTTTCTATAAATCATTTTGCCCTTCCTGCTTTTAATGCAAAAATGGCAAAAAATAGTGCCGACAAGTATAGCATTAAAAGCTAAAACCTGTCGACACTTAACAAGCATATATTAAATTATTTCTTATGTATTTTATCTATTTTCGTTATTGTCAGAACAAAGCATAGTTATTACACCCTGATTAATATAAAATGAACCTTTTGCACCTGAATCTCTTCTCATATTACGAAAACATTTTCTGACTTTAGCTCGAATATTGCTATATTTTGTAATATCATTCAAACATTCATTATATACATCAACAATATCCCATATTAAACTCACCGAAAATGTATTGCACATTTTCTCATAATTTTCGCAAATAAACTTCTTTAATGAAGATATAATTAGATTTTGTTTTGCAGCAGTATTCATTTCAGCACGTACATTTTTATTATGAGCAATGTATTCATCCGCTAACAACTTGACTAATATATCACTCAATCTTTCATATAAAGGCCTATTATTTTCATATAATTCGTCAACCATTTTCTGTTTGCGTTTTATATGATTAATTAACAGCGGAATAACAACCAGAGATAAAATTCCACCTACAATTGACGCAATCCATACACGAATATCTTCAGGACAGGATAAAAAAGCTAATGCAGTTGGTACACCAATTATGACTACAGAACAAACAAACAGAATAATATAGTTTACAACTAACATTTTATCACAAAAATCACTTATTTCATCAAAGACTCTTCTAACTTTTGGTCGCTCTTCCCTGAGTTTTTCAAATTTTAATAACATTGTATAAATTTTCCTTTCTCTAAAAATTGAGTAATCTTAGCCTCTATTTTGAACTAACAAAATTATTCTATTTATTATTATATTAACAATACTAAAAAGAACTACAGAAAACAACGCAAATATAACCAGCAACCACACAAGGACTGAAAAAGAACTTGAGTAGAGATTAACAAGAAAAGTATTGCCCATCAATGCAAGAGAATTAATGTCATTTGAATTTTTAACAACAGCTGATATGTAATAAGGCACATCTAAAATATTGTCATATGGGATGTACTTGGAAATTATAAAAATGTTAAAATCGGACAGAAGAAATATTACTAACAATACAGTGGGTATGCCAAGTACCGTTATAATCAATAAAGTGTATTTGTGCGGTATGGATTTAAAAGAATTTAAAAAGTAAATTTCATTCAGATTTTCTTTTATATCTTTGATAAGTTTTTTGCAAATTCTGTACCATAGTTTCATCGATATAAAACACAAAGCAATGAATAGTATCAGATATATAATGTGTTCAAAGTTTTTGATTACCTTTGCTTTTTCAGAAAAATTTGTCGAGTGGTATTGAGATAATTTCATCTGCTCAATTAATGGTGCAGAGCTTGCCGAATTGTCATATGAAATAGTATATACATCACAATTTTCATATCCGCTATAACAGGTATAGGGAATGTAAACTCTCTGCTTTCCATCACTCGAAAGACTGTTAATAATGTTTTCGCTTTCCTGAATAACACCGCAAATCGTATAGACTTCATCATTAAGCGTTATTGTCTTCCCTACTGCATCTGTATTAAAAAACAATTTAAGTGCAAGACTGCTTGAGATAACTGCAACCTTGTCTTCATTTTCTATATTCTCCTTAGTAATACTGTCACCGTTAAGTTTTTGTCCGTAAATTTCAAAATAAAATTCATTTGTAAGAACAGGTGTAACAGTTTCTTCCTTTACATTTGTTTCATCAAGTTCTGCACAAAAGCTGACTTGATTAAATGAAATTCTGTCCGATAAATTATTCATATCTTTTACTGTCAAAGGTTTTTCATCAGACTTGAGATTATAATTCATCTGCGTTATGCTTGGCAATTGATTAAGCGCATTACCGCTGAAATAAAAGCAAAGACAAAATACAAATACCGTCAAAACACTTATCAGAGCAACAGACAAAATTTTCTTCTTTGACATCTGTTATTCCTCCACAATATACACTCTGTCGCCGTTTGAAATACTCTTTGAAGTTGAATATACTACTTTCATACCGCCGTACATTTCATCAGAAGTTACCTCATAATATAAATCGTCACTGTTTTTAATATTTACAGTAGCTTCGCTTACGGTTGTCTTGTTATTTTCGTCTGTTTTTGTAACAAACACAGAGCCGGTATCTCCCATAGCAATAACAGCAGAAAGCGGTATTAAATACCTGTCGTCTCGGCTCTGTTCACCGTTAATGGTGCCATATGCTACATCGCTGACTTTCACCTGTGGCAAAAGCATATTATCTATTGTACCGGAAAAGTATGTAAGAAAGGCTATTACAATTAAAAATGTAATTCCAAAGCGTATTGAATATTTTTTTAATTTATCTTTTTTCATATCTGCCACTCCTAATTTTTATCGACCTGAGCAAACGGTGAATCAATATCCCTGTGTCCGTAAAGATAAATAAGCAATGGAATTATCATAAACATAACTCCGCAGGCAAAAATTATGCCGTAGTCGGAGCTGCTGATATCCGACAGCCCGATTGAAAGCGGATACATAGCCTCATCATCAAAGTAGATAAGCGGCTGTTCAACCACATTCCAGTTATCTATAAAGCAAAGCAGAGTAAGGGTTATAAGTCCGCCCTTAATCTGAGGGAGAATAATATTTGTAAATATCTTAAAATATGACGCACCATCAATTCTTGCGGCTTCGATAGATGATTCGGGAATATACTTTATGCTCTGTCTTAAAAGACAAATTCCAAATGCAGAAAATGTACCGGGCAGTATTACTGCGAGAAAACTATTAAGCAAATCAAGATTGTCAAGCACTATATAGTTTGGCACAAGAGTTACCTGCAACGGTAAAATTAACAGAACAATATAAACAAAAAACAGCTTATCTCTGAACGGAAATTTAAGCTTTGCAAAGGCAAACGCCGCAAGTGCAGATACAATGACCTGTCCTATCACCGTTGGAAATGTTATAATTACCGAGTTCCAGAATTTAATAAGATATTCAGGGCGTCTGAAGAACACCTGATAATACTGTTCAAGCGAGAACATCTCAGGAATAAGACTGATTTCCTTGTATTCTCCGTTCGTAAAGTCGAGCATAGAGCCAACCTGTGAATTTGACATAAAGGAACAGGCAATCATATATACAACAGGGAAAAGAAAAACCGCCGTAATTAAAATCAGAATAATGTATTTAATTATTTTTACTGCTTTTTTCACTTTATCGCCCCCTATTCCGCAAAGCTGTGCCTGCGTTCAAAGATAAAGAATGCGAGCAGAACAATTATCATAAACACGGATAAAATTATTGATGCTGACGAAAGTCTGGGATAATTCAGATTGTAGTAATTGTTATTAATAAAATTCTGCAAAAAATATACATTAGCATTTGGGTAATTACCGAACAATGCAAAAACCTCACGGAAGATTTTAAAAGAATATATCAATTCCATAAGGAAAACAAAAAATGTTGTCGGTGTAATCATCGGTATAGTAATTCTTGTAACTATTTGAAATGAACTTGCACCATCAAGCCTTGCACTTTCGTAGAGAGATTGCGAAACATTGGCAATGCCTGCCGTAAAAAGAATCACACAAAATCCACAATACTTCCATATATAGATAAAAATAATCATAGCCATTGACCACTCGGAATTAAAAAATTCAACAGTATTAAATCCAAGTGAATTAAGTAATCCGTTGATTGCACCGTAATCATCAAAAACTAATTGCCACACGCAAATCAGAGATGCAATCGGAACTACAACAGGAATAAGCAATGCACTTCTGAAAAAGGAAGATATTTTCTTAAAAGAATTAAGAAACAACGCTATCAAAAACGAAATCACCATTAAAAGCGGTATTGCCGTAACTGTAAATATGCCCGTGTTTTTAAGTGCAAGCAAAAATGTGTTGTTTTGAAAAAGCTGTATGTAATTTTCTATTCCTACAAAAGTGCCTCCAACGTATAGGCTTTTTATAAAACAAATTATGTACGGCACAACGTAAAAAACTGCTATCCCTAAAAATGATGGCAATATAAACAGATATGCCGCTATATGTTCCTTTCTTTTTCTTGTCAATAATTTTCTTTTCATAATATCATTTCTAAATATTGTTCTTATCTTGTCCATTCCAAAGTTGATAATAATACCCCCTTTGCTTTAGTAAATCGCTATGATTTCCGGTTTCAACTATCTGACCGTCTTTGAACACAAAAATCTTGTCACAATCCTTAATGGTGCTAAGTCTATGAGCTATGATTATTGTTGTCATATTTTTCGAAAACTTATTAATTGTATTTTCGATAGTTTTTTCAGTAATATAATCCAGGTTACTCGTAGCCTCATCCATAATTAAAATTTTCGGATTTTTTAATAAAGCTCTTGCTATTGCTAAACGTTGTTTTTGACCGCCTGACAAATTTTTGCCGTTTTCCTCTATTCTGGTGTTATACTTTAACGGTAGACTGTTAATATATTCTTCAAGTTCACATATTTTACAAACTCTTAATATATCATTATCACTTGCATCAGAATTACCAAACAACAAATTTTCTTTTATTGTTCCGCTAAAAAGAAAAGCATTTTGCGATATGTAAGAAAAATTATTTCTTATCTGACTTATTGGAAAATCCCTTATATCAACGGAATCAAGTTTAATATTTCCTTTTTCCTGCTCATATAACCTTACCAATAATTTAGCCAAAGTAGTTTTTCCTGAACCGCTTTCGCCAACAAATGCTATTTTTTCTCCATGATTAATTTCTAAATTAATATCTTTTAATACAAGGTCTCGTGTTCCATATCGGAAATTCAGATTCGAGATTATAAGATTGTCAAACTTGATTTCACTATCATAAGCTGTGCACATATCATTGTTTTCGTATTCCGGAGATATATCAAGAATTTCCCCTAATCTATCGGCCGCTACAACTGCCGTTTGTATTTGCGGTTGAAGATTAATTAAATTTTTTATTGGTTCGATAAAATATCCTAATAACGCATTAAAAGTTATTAGCTCACCAATCGTCAGTTCTCCTTTAATAACATAAGTAGCGCCAATCCATAAGATGACAAGTTCTCCTACAACTGCAACAAACATAGTTACAGTCTGCTGGCTAAGAGATAATACGCCTCCGTTAAATACCCTTTTTAAAAATTTCCTATACAATTTGTCCGTTTTTTCTTTTTCGTTATCTTCCTGATTAAAAGCTTTAATAATTTCAATACCATTTACAGTTTCAATAAATTGAGAGGTAACCTTAGAATTCATTTCCATTATTTTTCTGTTGTTTTTTTTAATTGGTTTATTATATACAAAAACTATTATCCCATATAAAAAAAGCATAACTACAGATATCAAGAATAATAGCCTGTTGCTGTTAAATAAAACTACTGCACCTACGACTGCCATAATAGTATCCATCATAATTGTTAATGACGCTTCCGATACAATATCTCTTATACTTGAAGCGTCATTAAATCTAGATATGATTTCGCCGGTATCACGCATAGAATAAAACTTCATGGGTAAAATCAAAGCGTGGTTATAATATCCCAGCATAATAGGAATATCAATATTCTGCTCTAATTTTACAATTAAAAATCCTCTTAAAAAATTCAGTCCTATCTGCACAAAGAATAAACACAAAGTAATAACTGACACATAGTTCAGCATTTCTAAAGAAGAGCTTGGAACTATATTATCCATTAAAACCTGATAATAAAAAGAAGTAATAATTCCTATTGAGGTCAGTATCATAGACAGAATAAAAATCCTCAGCAATAACCATTTTTGAGAAATAAGCAGGCAAAAAAAACTTAGTAACGTGCTTTGTTTTTTATTACCCTTTTGAGATTTATTTGTTGGTGCAATTAGAATTAAAATATTAGTCCAGATTTTAAGGAAATCTTCTTTTTTATATTTTACAATTCCTTTTGCAGGGTCGGAAACTACTACAGTATCACCCTTAACTTTAGTTATAACTACATAATGCAATAAGGAATCGTCAATTATCACGTGTGCAATTGCAGGCAAAGGCAATTTATTAGTTAACACACTTTTATCCGCTTCAACAACTTTTTGCTGAAAACCAAAATGCTCAATTACCTTTACTAGTCCGTGTGCATTGGTACCTTGGCGGTCAGTACCTGCAATATCACGAATTTTTGCTATTGTAACTTTTAAACCGTATTTTCTAAAAATTGCGGCCAAGCAAGCCGGACCGCAATCTGTTTCATCGTTTTGCAGTATACACTTAAATTTATTCATAATAGTTTTTAGTTTATAAATTACTACTCATCAAGATAAATCTGAGTTTTACTTTGTACTTCTTTAATAAACTGTTCTTTTGTAATATCTCCTGAAACATATTGAGAAACAATATCATCTATAATCGAGTAATTAAAATAATCATTTCTAAATCCACACCTATTTATTCCTTCTAAAACATCAGAATAATTATTAATAAATTCATTATATTCGCTATCTTTTTCTATTCCATAACCTTCTAAATCTATTTCATCAATTAACTTTTTCTGAGCAGTTTTATTAACTGGAAGGCCAATCTCGGAATTACATTGAACATTTTCGCTCAACATATACTTTACAAACTCAAATGCCTCTTCCTTTTTATTGGAATTATTATTGATTAAAAAACCTTTATCAATATATGCAGAAAATGTATTTTTGCTGTCCGAGAGATTATTCATTATTAATGGTGTTTGCTCATTAGACTTCAAGTAATAATAAATATAACCTAAACCATTTGGCTCCGAACCTGTAATCTGATAAAGAGATGCGAACATTGTATTTCCCTGTAGTATTGAATCTAATGGATCACGATTATTTGAGGTATCGTTTTGATCTGCCGGTAAAATAAGATCACTTAACACATCTATATTGTTCAAAAACTCATCCGATTTTAATGTATCTGTTCGACTGAAAAAATCAATATTTGAATCAATTAATGCATACAGTTCTTCATTAATATAATAAAAGACGCTAATATCTTTAGATTCATTGCCTTTGCTCAAACATTCTGATAACATATTCTCTGCGTTTTCATATGTAATTGAATCGTTTAAATTAATCTTATATTTATCACACGCTTCGGCGGTTGTGATTAGAATATCAGGAATATATGATATTGGCATAAAAAAGCGTTTGCCATTGTAAACTCCTGAATCCAATATATTTTCATAATAATTATTAAAATCAATAGCACTGTCAGAAATGTCGGCTTTAATTAACTCATTATAATCTGCAAACACATCAAGTGCCATCATTTTTTCTATATTTGATACTCCGTTATAATTTGAATCATACAGAACTATATCCGGGCCTTTTCCTGCCATAAGTTCTGCGGATAACTTGCTGTTCAACGTTTCATTATCCTGAAAATCAACTACATTGATTTTTGCAGATGTAGTTGAATCGTTATATTCTTCTATAAGCCTTATTATTGGATGTTCATTTACAACATATATTGTCAATAAATCTTTGCTATTATCTTGTTTATCTGTGGTATTACAACCGAACAAAGTCAATAACATAAAAATACATATACCTATGGAAATAATTGTTTTAATTATTTTATTCATTGTAAGCCTCGCTAACATATGATTATCTATCACATCTAAATATATAAAAAGCAGCACATTAAAGGATATGATTAATTTATTTCTTAATAAACTTTAACTTTAAGTGTTCCCTTATATGTGTTGCATTTACATTCATTGGAATACTGTTTAACTGTTTTAATTAATTTGCCATTGCAGCCGTTATAATATTTAACATAAATATAATGACCTCCATCTATTTTATTAAGCTTATCGATTGATACTTCATTACAACAAGATTTAAGATCATTAAAATTAAACTTTTTCATTTATATTACCTCCGAAATTGTTTTAATAACCTCAATGTGCTACTTTTTATGCTTTCATTAATTTAGAAAATCACTATATCTGAATAATCATTAATATAATCTTTAAGTAAAATTTTTATAAAATCATTTGAAGAATTTTCAATTGACTTAAACAATATATAATTTTCATTTCTCTCAGCGATAACAAGGTAAGTAAATTTACTTGTATCTTTTTTGTTTATCAAACTAATTAACGGGAATTTTAAATTTTCACCATTCATCTTAAAATCCACAACATATGCATCAACATCCAAATTATATGTCCTCAAATATTCAACTATATTTTGTGGATTAACTCCCAAATCAGAGATATCCAATTTATTACTGATTGTACCATAATCAGGATTTAACCCTTCAAGTTTCAAATATGTCATAATCGCCCATATAGCAGAATCTGTCGAACTATAATCTTGCACCTTAAAAATAGAGTTAATAAAATCATTATAAATACTGTTTATATTAAACTTAATATATTCTATAAAGGCATAGCTCATTTTATTCAATTCAATATTTATTTTGCAATTCTTATCAACAGATGTATACATATCATTGTATTTTAAATAGCTATTAGCATAACATTCTCCTCCACATGCATGCTTAACACTACAATTTGCACAATTTATATTTATTTCTTTAGATAAACTCCAATATTTTCGTTGGAGTTTATTATCAACGTCTTTATAAATGTTGCCAATTATAAAATCATTGTTCCCCATCATTACGCTACAAGAATATATATATCCTTTGCTATCTACCGTAATTCGATTTTTTCCTGCATCGCATTTATATATTATGTCTATTCCTCTTAACAAATTCTGTGCTATAATATTACCTAAAATATCAGCACCATTTATCAGCTTCAGCAAATAATTAAAATTCTTTCGTTCCAATTCATCCAATACTTTTTTGCATAATTTTTCGTACCGACTTATCAAATACTTAACATCAAAATTTTCAAAATCATATTTTGACCCGTCATAGCACCTAATAAATTTCATGCTAACACAATCAACATTTGGTAAATGATAAAGACAGTCATAAATCAAATCAACATCCTGATTTAAAGGAGTAATAGTAACAGCAAGTCCGAGTTTTTTATTTTTAAACATTTTAAGACCTTTAACTATATCATCATATGTCCCCTTATCATTTGCATATACTCGATTATTATCATTAGTAATCCGATCACCGTCAATGCTTGTTCCAAGAATGATAGCAGGCTCATTATCCAAATATTCAACTATTTCCGGCGTAAGCAAGGTAAGGTTAGTACAGAACATTACTTCAATGTTTTTACAAATCTCATTGCGCTTCTGCTTACAGTAATCAACAATTTGCTTAACTAAATCAATCTGTAACAGAGGTTCGCCCGAGCCCGACAGATCGACAACATATTTACTTGCACAAGGAGCATATTTATCAACAAGAAAATCTATTGCATCTTTAGCAACCTCAAAGGTAAGTTGTTGTTCTCCAAGATATTCTGATTCCCTAAAACAATATTTGCAATTTAAGTTACATTTTCGAGACGGATGCAAACATAAAGTAAATTGCCCATAAGATGATTGTTCTTTTATCTCTTCAATATCATAAGTTTTTATCTTATTCAAGCGTTCTTCTATACTTGTATTTATAAAAACCTCGTATTCTTCGGGATCATTTTCTTTAGCTATATTTAAAACTTCTTCTTCGCTAAGCTCATAATCGCCAAGTTTTATATCAAAGTTATCCCTTATACCAAAATAGTAATTAACATCTTGGATATACATAACTTTTTGATTCAGATATTCAAAAACAGATACTTTTAACTTCATATTCTACTCACTTTTTAATCCTCATGTTGATAATTTGAATTTTTCTCATTAATAAAACCAATGCGCTCATTACAACTCCGCATATCATAGAACTTCCTATATTTCTATACCCCTTAAAAAAACACAATGATGATATTATGAATATAAGAATAGTAATAATGGAAGTTAACATTCTGTACATTTTTTTCTCTTGTCCAGTTAAGGGATTGTTTTCTGTATCAAGAGGGGATATCAATAATATCAGAACAACACAAAGCAATTCAAATATTATAAATATAAAAATAAATAAAGTGTTAATACTGCTAAGCCACTTAACTAAACACAATATTATTATGTTTGAAGCAAAAGAGAACAGATAACACCTTACTGGTGTTTTAGCGTGATAGCCGCCTGCAAACTTACGAATAACTATAAAAGACAAGTAAAACACTAAACTTTCAGTCAATAGATTGAAAACCAATCCTAAAACTATGACTGTCGCCATATGAAATGCAGAGGACAAAATTATGTATATGGCATATTCATATAACTCATAATTATCTGTATGCTTTTCATCTTTGCACAAGATGCGGGCGACTTTGCTTGAAATCAATTTGATCATTTGATGTTTTTAAACTTTTCAAAACCCTTTGGCGTTTTAGGCTGATAGATTATATAACACCCTGAAGAATTTGCGTTAACTTTCAATGTAGCAAACAATCCTTTTTTGACTCCGTCTTTAATTTTAGTTGATAATAGTTTTTCGTTTTTCATAGTAATCAACCTCCTTGTTATAAATTTTATTAAAAAATATTTGTAAATGCTGATTTTTACAAAAATGGTAATAAATTCGACAAAAATTGCACTTTTCATCTGTTATAACGATTTATCTTACAACTCTATAAAAACTTTTAAATTATTTTTTGAATATTACAATCGTATAAGTATATTACCTTCTTAATTTGTTAACAATCTTGCCGATAATTGATAACATTTTATTGGGTGATATTTATGTATGTTGACTACAAAAAAATAGGCGTTCGTATAGCACAGCGTAGAAAAGAAATTAAAATGAAACAGAATACTTTAGCAGAAAAAACAAACCTCTCAAACAATCACATTTCTAATATTGAGAATGGTTATTCTGTTCCAAGTATTGAAACATTTGCAAAAATTTGCAATGTATTAAATATCACTCCTGATTATCTTTTATTAGGGACATTAAAAAGTAACAATATCTCACAAAATATCGTAGATAAATTAAATCTCTGCGATGACAAATCACTTAAACTTATATCTAAAATAATTGATGCAATTTTATCTGAACAGGAACAAAGCAGATGACAAATCTATTGTTTTGAGTTATAATCCTAATTAGGGAGGTATAGCTCTATGAATGTACTGATATGTGATGATGATTTGAAAATTGTTCAGCAAATCAAAAATTTTCTCCTTAAATTATCAAAACAGTCAACCTATAATTTTGATATTACCTGCTTTTCAAATGGGGATTCTATATTGGATAAGCAAATTAAAACTGATTTTGCGTTTATCGATATAGAGATGCCCGGTGTTAACGGACTTTCTGTTACAAAACATCTTCAAACACTAAATCCAAATATTATTGTTTTTATAGTTACATCTTTTCAAGGATACCTTGACGATGCGATGGATTTAAAGGTTTTCAGATTTTTATCTAAACCCATTGATGAAAATAGATTTTTTAAAAGCATGGATGTTGCTTTAAATCTGTATAAACAAAGCACAGAAAAAATTATCTTAGACTATTTCGATGAATGTCACAATATATTTACAATTGACATATTGTATTTAACTATAGAAAATCGCAAAACTAAATTAGTTACGAAAACGCAAGAGTTCATTTCAAATAAAAAGTTTGATTATTGGAAAAATCGCCTAAAATCATACGGTTATTTTGCGCAATCACACTATAGTTACATAATTAATTTAAAGAATGTAACAGACTTTAATAAAAACGAAATCACGTTATCGTTTAATTCTAAAAAAACAACAGTACCTATATCTCGTAGTTTTTATGCATCATTCAAAAAAGCCTTTTATGAATATATGGGAGGCACAATATGATTTCAAATATATGCTATGCTGTGGTTTTCCTAATTGAATCACTCATATCTTTTTATTATTTTAGTTTTAAATTTGAACGAAAAATATCCCGAAATCTTATTCCAATATTTATACTTTTATCAGGTTTGATTCTTTATGCGATAAACTTTATCGAAGCCCCACCAATAAATGCTGTTTGTTTTTATGCTTGCAACTTTATTGTCCTGAAAATTTGCTATAACACAAACATAAAATCTGCTATATTTGCAAATTTCATCTTGTTATTTTTAATGATTATCTCAGAATTAATTGTTGTTTTCTCGTTTTCTGTTGTGTTTCATTTTAGTCTTTTTGAGAGCCAGTCTGATGCATTTATTCTCATAATTCAGGCAATTATAAGTAAATTGCTTTATTTTATTTTTATATGGTGTATTCTAAAATTTTCTGAAAAAGAATCTAAAAGTACAGGTTCTAAATTTTCATTACTGCTTTGCGTTTTACCCATGGCTTCAATAATATTAATGCATACAAATGTATATCTTTGTACATTCTACTCTGTAAATGACAATTATAAAATTGCTATCATTATAGGTAACATTCTCATATTACTGTCAAACATAATCGTATTTTATCTCCATGAAGCAACCATAAGAATAAACCGGAAATACACCCAAATACTGTTAGATTATCAGCAAGAAAAAGATACAATAAACTACTATGAATTGTTGCGAGAACAAAATGAAAATTCAAAAATATTAATTCATGATATAACGAAACACTTAAAAACCATTCAGCAATTATCGAAAAAAGAAGATTCAAATATATCACAATATATATCCGAAATTGTTGAAGATTTTAGTGTTATGAATCCTGTAGATTATTGCAAAAACTCAGTTGTTAATTTAGTAACCCATAGATATTATGAAATATGCAAAAAAAATAAAATTAATTTTACAATAAGCATCAAAAACGCAAATCTTGATTTTATGAAAGAACATGATATAACAGCTTTGTTAGATAATTTATTAGAGAATGCAGTTGAATCTGCATTGTTGACTGACGATAAATTTATTGATTTTTCTATTTGCACAAGAAATTCAAATTTTGTAATTATTAAAATTTCAAATTCTTGCGGTAGAAAGCCTAAATATATAAATGATATTCTCGTGTCATCTAAAAACACTCCCGGTATACACGGGGTCGGTACGAGGAGCATTAAAAAGGTGGTTGCAAAGTATAATGGGAATTTAGAAATGAAATATGATAGTAATTCAAACACTTTCATATCTATAATAGGAATAAATTCTAATTTGTAAATCAGTCAATCATAATCTCTATATTATTTTAAACAGCAAACTGCTCTTACCGCCCTGTTCACGGTAGCGCTGTTTGGTTTCAATTAAGCCAGATTTCTTCAAATCTTTAATAGCTCTGCGGACTGTGGCAGGCGACAGCTTTATGTCGCCTGCTATTTTGTTTACTGAGGGCCAGCATTCGCCGTTTTTATTAGCTCGGTCGTAGAGGTAAGTATAAACGGCGACGGCTCGGTGTGGCAAGTCCATTTGATAGAGAAAAGTTAATCTACTCATTGTCCAGCACCTCTTGCGGTGGTCTTTCGGTTCTTATGACTACTTTTCTTTGCTTGTCTGCGTTCTGTTCAACGCTTGAATTTTCGGGTTCTTCTGTTGGCTCATCTTGCTGTTCAGAATTAAAAGAATCTTGGCTGTCGTTTTGCTCTGCATTAGGAGAGGTTTTTAAGTTTTCATTTTTCTTCTTTTTCTCACCGTTTGCTTCGTCGAATCCCGAATCAGTTACTGGCTGTTCAAGATAGTGAGGACAGTATGTTTGGATTATGTTGTTGAACAACTCCGAGCGGTTGGCATAGTGAACCTCACGGTTGCCGTTTTCCATGACCTCATACTTTTCTTCAAATTTAATACCCCATTTAAAAAACAGCTTTAGTTTTACTTTCATAGGATAAAAACCTGTTTTCATAACAACAAATGTGCCTTTTGGAAGTGACTTCAGCTCATCGGGAGTCATCAATGGCCTTTCTATCATCTGCAATGATTGGGACGGATCATTTTTGCTTCTGCTTACAGAGCCTGACATAACAGTTCTTGAACCGAGAGCTTTTGACAGCACTTCCGCACTTGTGCTGTTGGGAGCAAAGCCGCCGAATATTGTCAGCTGTGTGTTGTCTATGATAACATCAGCACCCTCTTTGCCGTAATTTTTCTCAAGTTGTGCGAAGGATTGAATTATTGGCACTATCTGTAACCGCCTTGAACGGGAGGCAGAGAACATCATCTCTGCCGCATCAATCTTCGGCAAAGTGCCCCATTCATCACAAAAGAACACACAGCGGTTTTTCAGTACACCGCCGTTTTCATCTGCAACTGAAAGTATTTCACGGTAGAGCTGTTGGATTATAAGCGAAACCATAAAGAAAGTGTTGGGATTTTCCTCCGGCATTACAATGAATATCGCACACTTTTCATTGCAGAATTTTTCAGCGTCTATTTCTGTATCAAAACACAAAAGCTGTTCAAGCTCGGAGTCGAGAAAAGCATTCAACCTTGAAAGTGCCGTACTCATAACGCTCGACATACTCTGCTCGGCTGTGTTGAGAGCCGCCCCTGCAAACCATTTTGCCTTGTGGTCGTCGGGAAGATAGTCCATAAGCAACTGAAACTGATTTTTGCCTTTCTTATTGGTCGGAGCGAGCAATTCCTGAATGATTTTGAATACCGAAACAATATGCCTTTCTTCGGATTCACAGAATTCTGAAACAAGCAGAATGGTCGCTGTTAAAAGTCCCTCTGCCGCATCATAAAAGTAAGCGTTCTGTCCGAATGAAGCTGAGTCCATTCCTGAAAGAATAATCGTCTTTGAAATGATTTTCGCATATTTTTCTGCTCTTGCCTTGTAAACAAGCTGTTTGGTATTTGCTTTGTATAAGTCCATATATTTATTTACGAGGTGCAGAAGATTGTTGCCATGGGAGCGTGTGGGATTACGCAAGTCAATAATAGAAATTTTGTAGCCGTAATACTTTTCTGCGATTGTTCCATAGTTGCGAACAATATCACCCTTAGTGTCGGTTGACAAAAATGACATACCAGTAGCGCAGGCATACTCAATGCAGGGATATAACCAATAGGCGGTCTTGCCGACACCGGCCGCACCAATCATCAGAGCGTGGACATCGCCTGTGTCAACCATTGCTGTTGTTCCCTTTTTTCTGTTCTTGCAACCGACAACTATACCTTGTTCAGTTGGTCTGCTGTCTGGATTATTTCTCCACTCGTTAGGCTGAAAATCAATTCGTTTGTATGTTTTTTTGACTTCCTTTTTGGTCGCCCAACGAGCCGTGCCGTGCTGACCTTGACCAACTGTCTTATTCTTTATACGGTTGAGTGAATAGTAATTGCCGACCGTAGAAATTATTATGAACAAGGCAAACATTGAGCCTGCAACAATAATCAGAGTTATAACACCTGATAGCATATTTGTTCATCTCCTTTATCAGGTAAAGTTAAATCCTCGTTCCAGTCCTTATGGATTGGAATGAGGATTTCGTTTTGGATATTTATTGAATTTAATTTTTCGGCTATGCGTTTATTTGCTTTCTGACCGACTTCGTCATTATCAAAACACAAGCACACATTTTTGATGTTCGGATTATCTTTCAGACATTGAAAAAGCACCCTGTCCGAAACGGAACAGGATGCCGCATAGCTGTGCCTTTGCCAATTATCTTTGTGCATTGAAATGTAGGAAAGCATATCAATTGGAGCCTCGAATAAAAACATCTTGTCGCTTGTACCGTGCCAGTGAAAACTGAATTCGAGTTGACTTCCTGCAACATTTCCCTTGTACGGATTGTTCGTCACAGTTCCTCGCTTGTGAGCATGGCGAGGTTTACCGTTTGAATCATAGCCGACAAAAACAGCGTTGTGATAATCGGCAGATTCATAAATCATTTTGTTTTTGACAAACTCAAAAAGCACATCTTTGTCAATGCCACGAGTCAACAGCAGATAAGAAAAAACTCTGCTCATTCTGTCATTTCTCGGCGGCAGTTCAAAGAGGTTATGCTCTTTTTCTATTGGCGGTGATGTTATGATTTGACCGCCACAGTTATCCAAAAGTATTTCCACCGCTTCGGCATAGTCCTTGTTGTAAAATCTGCGGACGAAGTCAACCGCATCACCGCCTTTCTGTTCGTACTGATGATACCAGAGGTGACCTCTGATTGTTACCTTTTGCAAACCGTCAAGCCATTCATATTCTGACCCTGATTTCTTGACTTTTTCGCCTTGACTGATTAAAAAATTAGCAAGGTCGGTTCTCCTTGCCTGTTCTCGCTGTTCTTTTGTAAAATAAATGTAGGTTGACATTTTTATCACTTCCTTAGTCTTAATATATTTTTTCTTTCTGCTGTAATATCTTATAGTGGGTAGTTCTTCTCTTATCACCATGACAAGAGGCACCAGTCAGCATTTAGGCGCAGTTGTTCCTTGGTGGAAATTGGATTATTTGATAGACAACTTTCTTTTTATGTGGTATGATAATAATAGAAAAACTGATTAATAAATTGGATTTTGTGGAGGAAAAATGGATATAGTAGTACAGTTTTTTGAGATAATAAGTGGGGTATCAGCCGCCGTGGCAATAATTATTTCAATAACACTTTATAGACATGGTTTAAAAAAAGAAAGAAAAATGGATACTTTGAAGAGTCTTTCGGAAATACGCAAAAATTATTTTAACACAAATACTCTTAACCACAATGAAAAACTAAGGTATTTGAACGAGTTAGAATATTTTGCTACTGGCGTTAATGAGAAGATATACGATATTAAAATTGTGAAAAAAATGAGTGGGAATAGACTGATAAAACAATATGACAATTGGGCTGGTGATTTTATCAAGTTTAGAAGAAAAAGCCATGGAAACAATAAGACTTATTATGAATATGAAAAAAATGATTAACAGACTAAAAAAGAAATGTTAAACATAAATCTTATCTAACAATATATTATAGAACTCCAGCTTATTAAACGTAATATATCGATTACATTTTCAACCCCTGAGCCTGCTTTTTATCATTAATTTTCTGCTGTAACTTTTTATCCGTCCTTTGTGCTTTCTGCTTTTCTTCAAAGCGAAGCCTACTTTGAATCATATTGCAGAGGTAGCGCAGGAGATAAAGAGAAGAAAATGCAACGCTGTTTCGGTTGGTTTTAATTGAATAACGAGGATACAGAACATCTCTGTCTGAATCAAAGACTGATTCGGCAGAGGTGTTTTCTTCATATTCAAAGGGATTTGAAACAGGTTCTTCGTCCGTATTCTCGTTTTTCTCAACTTCATCTTCGGTGAAATTTAGTTTCAACGCTTCCTTGATTACCGCATTCTTGATTGACTTAAATTCCTTGTTGTTGACTAAAGGAATCCTGTCAGGCATTTCATCCGTGTAGGTGCGGATTGTATTTTCCTTTTGCTCATACCATAAATCATACAGTTTCTTAATTCTGCTGTCATTGGCAAGCTCTTCAACAATAGAATCAACGATTGCTTTTACATCGGATTTCAGATAGCCGTAAACCTTTTTGCCTTTCGTTTTTGAAAGCCTGTCGGCAAGTTCCAACAGCTTATTCTGAATTGACGCGCTGATATATATTTCAGAGTTGATTTTTGAAACTAAATCCTCTACAATGTCACGAGCCTCGGCACGGAGCTTATCCCTATGCTCGGTTTGCTTCTGATAAATACTTATCAAGTCCTGACGGAAAATTACCTTTGCAAGGTTTGACTTTATACTTTCAATGCCTTTTTCAGTCAGATACGCTTCGTTGGGCTTTGTTGAATAAGCAATCATATGAATGTGCGGATGGTGTCCCTCGTTATGAAACGCCGCATACCATCTGAAATTTTCGGGAGCGATTTTCATATTCTCCGCTATCATATTTCGCTGTGAACGAATGAGATTCATCCAAGCTTTTGCATTGTTATAGCCCAGCCGTTCTGCATCCTCACGCTTCAAAGAAATGATATGAGTCCACACATTACTCTTGCTTTCTGCAACCTCTTTTTGCACATTGGATAAAACTATCGGCACACCATCATCGGTAAATAAGCCGTGAAAGGATATTTTTTCTACTCTCGGTCGCTGTGCAATGTAGCTTACATATTTTTCTCGGTCACCGAATAGTTCAGCGTGGGTTTCGGCAATCCGCAAAATAAATTCATCAGCATTACCTCTGTTTGGCTTATCAAGATAATCCTGATACTCATACAAGTCCTTTGAGTCAGGATAATCAGAAAGCAATTTCTTAATAATATGTTTTTGTCTTTCAGTTGCTTCCATAAACTTTTGTGTGCTGTCAGCCTTGTCAGCTCCGTCACGGGTGGCAATGTATGAAACATAATTCCCGATATGAGTTTTGGAATTCGGTTTGATGTAGGGTGATTTCATAATAATTCTCGGCATAGCTTACCCTTTCTGAAACCTTACAGCATCATCAAACTTATATTTACCGCTGTTGCGTTTGACCTCATCAACACAAATTTTTCTTAAATCTCTCAGCTGATCTTCCGTAATATCATTGGTCGCCGCAACAACATGCATCAGCATTGCAAGCTCCACACCCTGCTTAAATAGTACCCTTGCGATCCTGTCCTCGGTATCAAGGATTTTTGAACTGATTACGGATTCCAAAGCAGGAGTAAGCACACGACTTACATTCTTTGAGTTTAGCCATGCAATGTAAAATTCTATTGCGTCGGATATGAATTCACTTCGTGATGTTGCATTGGTTATTGAGATTGCATTATCACAGGTATTAAGCAAATCCTGATTGATATACAGTCCTATTCTCTTTGAATCGTTGTCCATTTTTCACCTTTCCTTTCAGTAACACTTCAGGTATTCAGAGAAAACCTCATCAAAACGGCTAAATCGGGCAGTTCGGAATACAAGCAGTAACACAACTTTAAATAAGTAACACCTTTAAAAATCCCCGAACGGCGTTGCCGGTCGGTGTGTTTCGGCGAATCTGTGCTTGCACGGAATACGCCTTTATCCTGCTTAAAATTCCACCCTTTAAAAACTGCCCGAAATGCCGTAACTTCGATTTTTCACACATTGCCACAAACTGCCCGATTTCGGCTTTTATTCGATTTCGGATACTTTCCCGACTTCTCCTTTAAAAGCCGACACAGGGCGAATGTGGCAAAAACATAGCCGTTATTCTGCTTTTATTGATTTACCGTTTATCACTTCAAAATTACACTCGGTATACGACAGTCCGTACTCCTTAACCTCACGGTTCAAAACATCAAACATAGCCTGTTCAATACTGCGAGGGGATAACTTGACTTCATCACTCAAAGTGTCATAGCAGATCCATTCCTCGCTGTCGGGTGTGTCCTTTACAAGAATATCAAAGCCGAGGAGCATTTTATCGGGTGTGGGAAATACAACAGTGTTGATTTTCACACAGCCGACTGTAAGTGAAGCAAAGAGAGTGTCGTGCTTGTCCTTTGGATTTTCTGAAAGTAATTTCTTGACATCGTTCACCGACAAATACATTTTGAAAATATATTTATCAACCAGTTGCTTTTTCAGTTTCTTCCTCTCGTTCATAAAGTCATACCACCCATTCCCATATCTTCATCTTCGTCAGGTGAATCAAACAGGTTGTTCTGTTCAAGGTTTTCGTAGAACTTTTCTGCGCTGTCATTCACGGCTTCGTTTAAAACTTTCATATCAAAACCGCAGTCCTTATAACCTTGCGATACAGTATCGTAATAACTCGCACTTGGCAATCCGAACTGCTGTTTCAGATTCATAATGTAAACCATTGCTGTCGTTTCCGATCCATTACTCATCCGAACAGGCAAGTCCTGCTTGAAGTAGTGGGAGGGATAACCCTCGTAGCGGTCAAGCAGTTTTTCATCTCTCGGCTGAAGTTCCCACAGTGCAACGGCAACGGACTTACCGACGCAAGGTGCGATTGTTGCATAGGAGCAGTGAGGCATACCCTTGAATTGTAATTCGTAATTTTCGACTACACCCTTTCCGACAAGCTTTGCTGTCGGACAACGGTATTTCATCTGTTTAAGATTGAGATTACTGCCATAGGCAATGTATAATTTTTTACTCATAATAGATTTCTCTCCTTACATACTCATAACAAAACCCGAATCCTCATTCTGCTCAGTTTCAGTTTCAGATTCGGGTTCGTTGATATTTATATTTTCGTTTGTATTCTGAACTGTATCGTTCAACTGTACGGCTCGTTTTTGAGCAAGTCTTTCCTTTTGCTTTTCAGCCTGTGCAGGATCCTTCCACGCAATGTTGCCCTCAAGATTTTTCAGCAGATGATGACGAGCTGTTTTGAATTCGTCACCTATCAAACCCAATCTTAAAAGCCAAGTTCTGAAAGTGTACTTTTCATTATCCGATACAGTTTTAGCGTGTCTTGCAGACTTCTGAATTAAAGCCTGATGACTGATTGCAAGGCATAGCTGAATCGCTGACTTTACTTCTCCTGCGTGTAAAGTGGAATTGAATAGACGAAATTCAATCGTACCCTTGTAGAACACGCTGTGAAGATTCAAAGCATGGTAGCGTGTGTCATCATAGTGTCGGTAGCTGTAATCCTCGCCGTCATACCACATTGATTTTATCTGCTCCATTGACATCGGAGGACGGTTATTGATTTCATCAAGAAAGCGTGTGTCCATCTTCTGGCAGTAATGTTCTCTTGACACATTCACTTTTAACGCCTTATAAAGCAAGTCCTCTTTCGCCGCCATAATGTTTACGATATTGCGAAGTGTTTTCGGGGTATGCGGAGCCGCATTAATATGGCAATGCAGACCACAGCTTGAGTTGACTCTCGCTCCTGCACCACGAAGCTTTCTCACTAACTCCTGTATGGTTTCAATGTCATCGTAATTACAAATCGGAGTGACAAATTCAACCGAGTACAGTGAGCTTGCATTCTGCCCTGAACGGTTTTCACAACGGACGCTTGCGTCACGCATAATCTTCCACATCCTGCCGTCATTATCACGAACAGAATACGCATCATAACAGCCGCCGACATGCGTTGCGTCCGTATGAAAATAACCGGCAATCACTTTCGCCGCAGTACTTCGAGTGATGCCGGTCATTTCTATTTCTATTCCAAAGTTTTGATTTTTCAAGTTGCCACCTCTGTATTTTCTTCTTGTGGCTTTTGCTTTTTAGGCTTTGGCGGTTTTGCCAAAACAGACTTCATATCAATAAACTCTCTGACATTTGCAGAAACATATTTTGCATACAGAGAATCAACGGATTTTTCAAGCTCTTCTTTGAAATCCAAATCACGCTGTGACATATACAGTCTGATTGCATTCAGCTTTTCATCATCGTACATTATGCCTACGCTTGTTTTCTTCATAAAAAATCACCTCGTCATTTCTTGCTTTGGTTTACATATTTTATATTTGGTATTTTCAGCCACTTTGTCCATCCTCGACCTGAGAGCTGAGTTTTGACAACTCCGTAGGCTGTGCCTTGTGCTTCGATAACTTCTCCGTTGCCGATATATACACCGATGTGACCGTCCATCCAGACAGCAAGTCCGGGCGTATCGGGCATAGTTGAAATCGGGCCGCTTTCTGTAACTCTACTCCAAATGGAGTTTGCTCCGCAGTCGTTAAAACCGTTTGAGCCTGCGACAATTTCTCCGCTGTCAGCGTTGTACCAAGCGTAGGATTTTATCAAGCCTATGCAATCGCATACTCTCTTGCCGAGCCACTTTTCACCGACCTGTCGCATTTCACCGCCTGCCTCGTTGTTGCCGGGATACAGACTTGCCTGTTGGTCAAGGTATTGCTTTGTGCAGACCTGACCGTAACCGCCGTACACATAACCCCAGCCGTTTTTGTATGCGTTCTCGCACCACTTGACAAGGTCGAGATTGTTCTTCGTGGTCTTGTCAGTAAAGCCTGCGGTACTGATTTCCGCCCCCTTGATTGACTCCATCATCTTTTGGAACTCGTCATACTTTATCTCCGTTCCGAATTTCTGATTGACGGTTTTTATCAAATCCTCATCGGACTGATTCTTCTTGAAACAGGAAACGAAGTTTTTTACAAAGTCCTTGTCATCTGATTTATCGGACAAAGAAAACAGATAGATAACCTCTGCCTGCGTGTTATAGTCGGACAACTTTTTATTTTTCAGTTGGTTTTCAACCTCAGTCATCGTGTCGTTGATAAGCTGTAGATTTTCCATCTGCTCTGCTGAAATGTTTTCTTGTATAGACTGATTGAGTTTGTTGGTATCAATATCCATACTTCCGTTGAAAACGGAAACAACAGCAACAATCGGCATAACCACAATTATGATTATGCCGATTATTATACCGCCTATTGTTTTTATTACCTTTTTATCCGTGAGCAGAGCAACTGCTATTTTCTTCAGTGCCGCACCTATGGTAGCACTCATTAAAATTCATCTCCTTAACACCAAAAATCCGATTGAGATTCATTTAAGAACATCAATCGGATTATATTACTTGTTTAAATTGTAAAGATATTCTATACTTTTATGATATCAGGATTTTTAATACTATTTTCCATTATAAGATACTGAACATTACTTTCCTGTTCTGCTCCTCTTACATAAAACTTCCAATATGCATTTGAATATCTTTTATTTAGATAACTAAAATAGTCAAAATCAATTGCACAAGAATGACCATAAACAATAATCTCTTCAATTTTACATTGATTCTTATCCAGAAAGTCTTTTAATAAGTCAATTCTCATTTCTTTGTAAAATGATTTGCACTTATCAATTAACTCTGTATATGCAGTTCTGACATAATAGTCTCCAATGCCGTTAATATGTTCTTCTATTTCAGTTTCAACATAAGGACCTCTTCCTTTTCCTCTTGCATCATAAGTATATTTTTCAGGTTTAAAATTTCCTTTTGGATATCCTAATTCCAGATTGTCTTCTCCTACTTCACCATGAATATGTAAAATCTGTTCCCATGGTATATCATAAATTTCTTCCAAAGTATGCGTATAGTTGAAAGTAATATAATACCCATCTGAATCAAGAATTTGTTCTAATAAATCATTAGCTTGTATATTACACAAAGAATCATCCGCCTTATCCGCAAATTCATATAATGCATTCTTTAAATTCCCATTCAATTCCACCTGATAGATAATGCTATCACGGTCACTTTCTCTCTCTGATAAGTAATCTGGCGCATAGGCATCAAAGATTTCCTCAAGAGTGTTAAAGTCTGGACATCCAAGCAGATTTTCAAAATCAGACCAAATATCATTTTCACGGGATTGATACAAATCCCAAAAATTATCCTGTTCATATTTTCTGGCAATATTCTTAAAGTCTGGATCAAATCTGGTTGGAAGATTATGCGCCAAATCAAATCCATTTCCTATAACAAATAATTTGTTTTTCATAATGTATCTCCTTATGTTTACTTTTTTACCATAGTAGTTCTATTAAAACTATGTAGGCACAAATAATTTTAACTTATTTATCATATTAACCTGCCACCCACCAAATTCCGATTTATCAGTCAGTTATTTTTAAATTATTATATCAATTTTGAATATAAATGTCTATAAACTAATTTTATCTTCCGCCTGCACTACCGAAAATTTCAGCTTTGTATTCAGGAGCCTGAACGAGAAGCAAATAGCGTTCATTACCGCACCTATACAGGCAAGTTCCTCGCTCACCGAATTTGATTAGGGCGTACTCGTTTGGTTCTACCATTAGCGCATCTTCAAAGTCCTTCGGATTGATATTGCCGGGAAAAAATAAGAAGTGATGAGTAGGAATTGAGAACAGGGGTTTTGTGTACTCCTTAACGCTGGGAATCAGAAAATCGTCTATGTTCTGACTGGCTAAAATCACGGCTGAATCCTTTTTGCGGACACGCTTCATTGCGTTGCGTATATACTCAATTGCTGTGAGATTTGAAAGGAACAAATATAGCTCGTCTATTGATGCAACGGTGTTTCCTTCGCCTAATAACTTGTTGGACATATAGGAAAGAATGTTGAACAGCATTGCATCTTTGAGTCTTTTGTTAGTGTCAAGTAAACCTTTTACGCCGAAACAGAGGAAACTGTCGTCGGTAATGTTGGTGTGACCGTTGAAATACTTTGATTCTGAACCTACACACATACTATGAATACCCAGACAAACCTCCTGCAAGATTTCTTCTGTATAAAGATACTTTCGCTTGTGGTCGTAGGTCATATATTCTTCCTCACACAAGTCGTAAAAATCACTCATCACAGGAAAGTCGGACGGTTTCTTTGTGCTGTAATCAGTTGTGTCGGTTATGCCGAATCGTGCGTACAGCTTCATAATCAGAATTTCTATTGTATCAAGCTGTGCGTCCGTGAAATCCTTGTAGGTTCTGAAAAAGTCTTTCAAGAACGCAATGTGCTGTGATAATCGGGTAACACGCTTAAACGGTTCGGGTGTTTTGGAGTCAACTTCTTCATTTGCATCACCCCAGTCCTTTGGTTCTAACGGATTGATTTTGTATTTGCCCGACATAAAATCAATGTAGCAACCGCCGAGGGCATTTGTCAGATCCTCATACTCCGCTTCGGGGTCAAGGCATAAGATTTTCTTTCCGCTTTCACGAATGTTTGTAAGGATGAGTTTCAATAAATACGATTTGCCCTGACCGCTGTTTCCGAGGATAAGGATATTTGATGTAGTTTTGTCCTCTGTCCTGCGGTCGAAATCCACAAGGATATTAGTGCCGTACTTATCTCGCCCGATATACAAGCCGTTAGGGTCTGTCTTACCTGAAAAATTAAACGGGAACAGATTTGCAACAGATGAAGCAGGCAGAACACGCTCATACAAACTTCCGAATTGATTTGAACCTATGGGGTTCACCGACAAGAAGCCTTCTTTCTGTCTTAAAGTCAGACGGTCAACTTCAATTTTTGAGCGAGTAAGCTCCATTGCAATATCAGTTTGCAACTCTTTTAATTTCTGTTTGCTTTTGGCTTTAAGTTCGATGAACACAGAACAATGCAATAAAGCCTCTTTGTTCTTTCGCAGATTTGCCATCAGCGTGACAACATCCTGCAAGTTGCCCTGTGCTTCAATGGTTTCGTTTACATCGTTACCGCTTGATTTGAGCTTATTTTTGCGTGTTGCGTTCTGTATGATTTTACGCTGTTCCATACTCTCTACAAGTCTGTGATAGATGCGGAGAGTTACTCCGTTTCTGTCTGCAAGCTGTGAGAGTATTGCCTGTTCTTCCGTGCTCGGCGGATATTCACGAACCGCCCATACAGTGCGGTATGAGTCGCCGACAATGTAGTGGTCTGTCAGGAATTTTATCGTTGACGGAAGAATCATATCAAAGAAATCTTTGGTGTATATTTCTTCTGCCTGCTCGGGTGTGAGCACCTTTGGTTTTCTTTTGAATAGTCCCATATCATAAGCCTCCTTTTAATTTTGGACTGCCAACACAAGTATGCGGTCATCCTGATTGTAGCCATAACAGGTTGAAAGCGTTAATATCTGCTGACCGCAAACAGGTGTGATTTCTGTGTTGTATATGGATTTCTCTTTTGCATATTCAATTCTTGAGTTATAGCTTTTTTCCGTTCCAACTGTTGTGAATCTGTACCAATCATCATCGGATTTTACTTTCATAACGGAAAAGACAGAGTAAGCAAATGCCTCGTCTTTCGTTTCAAGCACAACTGTCGGATGTTCTGCATAGTACGAATAATCGGTATAGTTGCAGAGGTCTGCAAACATTGTGCCGTTGTCCATATGGTGTCCGTAGATTATGAGATTGGTACTGTCTGCTGAACATCTGCTGTCCAAAAACGGTATACCGCTATAGCTGTACTCGCCGTAAAAGTTTTTGTTCAGATACTTCTGCGGATTACTCGGTGTGTGCATAACAGGATAATTGATATTTGTTCCTGATATGCTTATCCAGCCAAAGCATTCGGAATTCATTGAAATGAGTTCCGATATTGAATGAGGTTCGTAATATGTCGTGAAATACATAGACGATTCGCCTTGAACATCATTATCACAATCACTGACTTTTAATAAATTTGGATTTATGAATTGTTCTTTTTCAGTATCATTACCTGTCGATTTCTCAGTAACAATTTCTGCAAGGTTTTTAAAACTTTCATTCTCTTTGTGCTCTGTAAACACCTGCGAAAATATTGAAACCAGGCAGGCAATTATAACAACAGAAAATACGCCTATCACAATTCCTATTTTGATTTTTTCTTTATGCTTCTTCATTTTCTGCCTCCGAAATATACTGTTCGCCGTCATAGTCGGGCATCAAATCGCCGTTCATACTTGCGTCAAAATATATTGCAAGAAAACGCTTGATGTCGGCTTTCTTCATTCTGGTTACTTCAAAGCCTTGGTCTGAAATAATCTTCTCAACTCTGTTTGCTTTCTGCAAAACATTTTCGGATTTTGAAGATTTGCACCTTGCGATGAACAGGAACTGTCTTGCGGTTGAGGTTTCGGTCTGAATACTGTCGAGAAAATCCAGATCCTTATTCAATATTTTTCTGACTTTTTCATTCTGTTCAGCTTCAATTCTGCCTTTGATATAGCTTTTGTTCGTATCGAAACACTCGCAGGAATCGGTACAGGTAATCTCAATATCCGGCACAGCAGAAAGCACCATCATCAGGTGGCGCACCTTGATTTCAATATTCGTGTGAGAAAGTACGGAAATATTGGTCGGCTGAACCATATAGAAAATAAATTCTTCCTTGCCGACCTTCAAGCCGTTTTTCGTAAAGGTTTTTATGCCCAGCAAGTCCTGAACGGACTTGCCTTTGTGCTTTGTTTTCTTCTGCTTGTTCTTCATTTATTTGCCCCTTTCTGCCCAGAAATATATCTGTTGAGTTGATATAAAATACTTCACAGCATAGCGGATAAAGTCCAAAATGGTTGTATCTTCCAGTCTTATTGACAAAAAGCCGAAACAGAGAGTTACCGCAAGAGGTACTATTATTCTCGTCTGTGCAAGTATCAGTATTGATAATAAAAGCGCTATGCTCATAATTGCAAAATCCCGTAAGCTCCACAGCCATAGATTGGCTGGGGCTTTTCGGTTTTGCGGATATAAATAAGTGGTCATAATCTTTAAATTCCTTTCGTCTTAAATCGGAGCAAAGTTCTAACAAGCTTGTTTGATTAGAACTTTGCGATAGATTGCAACTTGTGCCAAGGAGCATTGCTCCTCTGCTTTTTAGCGGAATTTTTACGCTAAAAAGCAGTAATGTTCTACGCAACATAAGTGGAGTAGAACATTGGCACTAAGTTATTTAGCCACCCTTGCAACACTTCTCGTCAGATTTACGGCAGTTGTAGTTGCGTGAACAATGCTTGTCATATTCACTTTAACTGATGAATCCAGTCCGAACTGCTGTGCAATTCTAGGAACTTCGTTTGATGCAAGCATTATTCCAAGTCCCAAAAGCATATTGCCGGGGAAGGTTAGCAACCCGAGGAACAGCAGAGTTGTCTGCATAAACGCCGTCAGGCACAGTGCCGCTATCTGTTTCATCCACTGATTAAAGCCGTCCTGATATCCTCTCGGAACGCTGAACATATACAACGCACCTACCGCCATTTGTATGAGCAGAATTCCTCCACGCTTGATATTCGCAAAAAAAATTTTTATTACGCAGTAGGCAAAGGCTATCATGCATAACAGATTCAGCAAGCCGAATGTTGTCTGTGTTGCTACTGCAAAACTGCCCTCTAAAACACTTGTGCTTTGTCCTGCTAAATCAATGCTTTGCTGTCCTGCCATTATGGAGGACAAATCCTTTGAGAATATGTTTTGCAGGCTGATGCAAAATTTATACAGCTCCACAGGTACAACGCCGAACAGCGAACAGGCAAAGAAACCTTTTAATACATTTATTGCTGTTGTTTTGATATTTGCTCTGCCATTCTGATATTCAACAGCCACATCAAATACGGCAACGACCGTTCCTGCGACGAACAATGCCCAGCCAAAAAGCGTAAACAGGTTTATTGTCGCCTGCACCCATTCAAGGTCGAACACATCTGCTCCCATATTTCCCATCATAGTGAAAAAGTCGGCAACAGCGTTGTAAATCGTTTCATAAAGCCACTGAATCATTGTGTTCCATATAGCATTTGAGATTTGCTCACCGAGGTAATCGAACACACCTCCTATGGCACTTCCGATACCACCGATAAAATCTCCTAACCAGTCAAAAATATAAATCACCTCGCAAAAGGCTGTTATGACTCAACACAACAGCCTTTGTTTTTATTGTTATTAGAGTACCGTCCAGATGTATAGCGGTGCAGTCAGAGAGAACACAAGACAGCCGAAAAGAATTGCCGGCGCGGTGAATTCAAACTGTCCGTGCTTGCGGTAATCGAGATAAGCAGTAGCAAGTTTAACAAAGAAAAGTATGGCAAGAATCATATCTACCGCAGGAAAGACAACATTGTTTACAACATTTTTAATCTGTGTTTGAGCCGATGTCCATGTGCTTTCGATTGCTGATGATACATCTCCTGCGGCAAATACTGTTACTGCCGATATTCCGAGCATTAACAGTATTACTGATACGCCTGTTAACCATTTAATTAACTTAGTTCTTCTTGATTTTATCATTTTTTACCTCCGATTTTCTTAAATCATTCTCCGATATATATCTGACTTCGATGTTCAGTTTTTCTGCAAAGCGAATTTCTGTTTTCATACTCTCAGTTATTTCATCTCCGAAAACCCAAACCGCATCACAAACCCAAAGCATAGAAAGTCCTGCGTTCATACCGATGTTCCTTTCTTTATCATTTCTGTCATCTAAAATCAGCACATAAAAATGCGGTATGAACGGAGCCATACCGCACTCTAACGCATAACGGGCATATCGTTTTGCGTTTTCAATGTTTACAGATACATTACCGCCCAAAGGCGAACAGATATACACCCTGTGCATTATTCATCGTCCTCATCTTTCTTTTTGAATTTGATGATGAGAAATGCAATTAAACCTCCGACAGCAGCAGAACCTAAACCAATCCAAAAACCGAGATTTGAATTATCGCCTGTCTGCGGCTTTTCGGGTTCGGGCTGCGGATGAATTGTTACTGTCTGATCCTTGTCTTCAATGTCAGCGTGAACGGCGATTTCCGTTTCATCACGATAGAGAGTTTCAAACACAACAATTTCTGTATCTTTGGTAATTACAGAACCGTCAAAAGTGAAGGATACAGTTACTTCGCCGTCTGCTGTTTCGGGTGTGAATGTTACTTCGGAACAAACTTCTTTTCCGTCAACAAGGAATGCTTTTCCGGTTGACTTATCCATAAGTACACCGCTTACTGTGTATTCTTTTCCGACAGTCAGGTTTTTGTAGGAAACAACATCGTCAATGGTAATATCACCGTTAGCTGTGAATTCCTTTTTGCCGTCTATAGTTGCAGTTGTTCCGAGTTCAGGTGTTTTATCGTTTTCAATTGTGATTTCGATAATTTCCTTGTTTTCAGAAATTGTTACGGTATAGTTTTCTTCATTAGGCAGATAACCCTCGGCAGGCTTTAACTCACGGACAATGTATTCTCCGTATGGCACATTTTCAAAAGTGAAGATTCCTTCCTTATTTGATTCAGATGTTAAAATTGCAGTTTCTTCTGTAAACTCTGTTTCATCAGTGCTAAATAAGCCGAACAATGCGCCTGCGATATTTTCGCCTGTTTCACGGTCAATTTTCAAGCCTTGGATTGTGCCGTAGATAATTTCATTTTCAATCGGCTCACCGTCATTTACCGAAATATGAACAGTTGCTGTATCCTGTCCTGCATACTCAAACACAACAGGATATTTTTTATCGGAGAGGATATAGTGGTTATCTGTGCTAATTTCCTTAACATAGTAACTGCCGATTGGAATATCAGTTGTAAACTGTGATTTGCCTTTTTCATCACAGGTGATGATTTCAATAAGTCCGTTCTTTGGAATAACTGTGCCGTTGGAAGCCTTCAAATCTTCATCAGCGTAAAGTCCGAATGAAACATTCAGAATTTCGTCATTGTTTCCGATATTGAATTTTTCGTCCTGTTCAAGAATTTTTGTAAGGTCGATTTCAACCTTTTGCCTGTCGTTTGTAAATGAGGTTGAGGTGTTGGTTACCTTTTCATTCTGTCCTGAGTAGGTAAGTTCAACCGTATGAGGTTCGGGATTGATAACTGTTCCATACGGAGCAACGGTTTCAACAACACGATATTTACCGAGGTAAAGCAGTTTGCTTGTTGCTGTGCCTTTATTGTTTGTTTTCAGAGTTGCGACAAGCTCGTCTTTCTTTGCTCTTACTGTTCCGTCAGGGGTTTTAATGTCCGCATCTGCATAAATTTCAAACACTGAACCCGATAAACCGTTTACAGAATATTCAGGCTGATAGAGCAAAACTTCTTCTCCTGATGAAGTTACATTTGAAAAAATCTCGCCTGTTTTTTCTACGGTAATTGTACCTTTCTGCGGTGTGTTTTTCTTCTCGGCTTTTACGATTGTAACGCCGTTTTCTTCGCTTATCTTTTCTGCTGTAATGTCAAAATATACAGGTGTACTGTCGAGGATATATCCGTAGGGAGCCTGCACTTCAACGACTGAATAACCTTTGCCGTAGGGCAGAGTTTCGGGTGTGATTAGATAACCATCACTGTTCGTGTAGAAAGTATCAATCTCTGTAACAGTCGGATAGGTGTACTTCATTGTTACGAGCTTACCGTCAGGATTATAAATCTGAAAGCCTGCGCCAGCATACGGAATCTGTTTGCCTGTTTCAGAATCAACCTTTACAATCTTTACATAGCTTTCAAGTGAAGAGTTGTTTATGAGATATTTATAGGTTTTGCCATCCTCGTTTACAAAGACATCAAAATCGGCTATAAACTCCGTACCGTTCCAACCTTTGGTCTGATGAACCGTGTATGTTCCGTAGGGCAATTCCTTTGTTTCTGCAAAGCCGTATTCATCACAAACAAGAGTATCTCTTTCGGATTCTGTTGCTTTTGCATAGCTTCCCGATGATTTCAGATACACCTGAAATTCTGCACATTTTTCGGGTGTTTCAATTTTCGTACTGCCGTCATCAGTGTGCTTGATAATGGAGATTTTGCCCTTTAAAATATCCTCTGTAACGCACATTGAAATGCTGTTGTTTTCAATGGTATATTTCTTTGCTTCTGCGCCGATATGATACTCGGTTTCGTCAAGCAGATAACCCTCGCTTGGCTCAATTTCTTTCAGAGTCCAGTTATCTCCGCAAACATAATATGAAGTTTTAAAACTGCCATTCTTGTCTGTGGTGTATTTGTCAACCAACTTGCCGTTATTGTAGATACCGTAAACTGCTCCTGCGAGTGTTGCATTACCCTGTGCAGACTTTGTTTCAGCGTCTGTTTTTGTAACAGTAAGATTCCACTTTTTAAGCACATTTTTAAAGGTCACCGTTGCAGTTTTACCGCTTTCAACCTTAACGGTCTGCGATTTCTGGGTTTCGTACTTACTGTCTGTAATTTCGGTAACGGTGTAACTTCCGGGAAAAAGGTCAGTTAATTCAAATTCGCCCTTTGAGTTTGTCTTAACTGTCTTACTGTAACCATCGCCTTTTACGGTAAACTCAATATTTGCAACATTGCCGTCCTCGGAGGTTTTAATAAGCTTGAGATTACCTGAACTTGTCTTGACCTTGAAATATGCTCTTATCGGGTCAGCGTCATTTTCAACACCGCTGATTACATCCTGCAAAGTAGCATCTCCATAGGGAACAAGCACAGTTTTGCCGACATCGGGCATTGATTTTGCAGAGTTGAATGTTACTGCATCATTGACTGGCAAAGTTGAAGTTAAGGTCAGCTTGTTACCGGATTTTGAAACGGAAATTCCGCTTGTGGTTTTGAAATCGAAATCTGAAAGAATACTGTTGCTGTCGGTTAAGGTTAAAGTATATTTTCCGTCCGAGTATTTCATTTCATAGGGTTCAGCCTTTGAAGCGATTGCACTTGCAAAACTCGGAACGGTTGAATAATTTGCAAGACTTTTTGAGATTGCATTGTAAACCGACTTAACTCCGGGATTTGCACCGCCTGCACATATGCCGTCAATGAACTTTGTATTTGTGCATTTATAGCCTTCGCTTGTAGAACGGCATCCTGAAACAAACTCCCATACAATCAGCTGTGTTGCCACCCATTTCTGATCCTCTGTTCCGCTTAAGCTTTTTCCTGAACCGGGTTTGCCGTAGAGCAGAGCGAGGTTGATTGCTTTCTGCTTTGCAGAGCCTAAATTCTTCCAAACGGTTGAACCGTCCTCGGTCAGCGTATTGCCCGAATAGAGAGTGTGACCGGGTTCAATGCAGTAGGCTTCCTTGCCGTCTGCAAAAATCTTGCACAGCTCCTCACCGGGAGTACCGACTGTGTAGCCGTTGCTGACCGTTGTCTGCTGAAATTTGATTATGTTTCCTGTACTGTTATAACAATAATCGAAAGTGATTGTAACCTTATCACCGCTTGCCGCACTTACGGGGAGTGCAAACATTGTTCCGAATATTACTGACACCGCAAGTAAAAGTGCCGTTATTCTTGTAAGTTTTTTGTTTTTGATTAAGTTCGTCATTTTTAAAATCCTTTCATAAAAAATATGGGGCAAGATTTTACCCTTGCCCCGATTGATGTCTTATTCTGTTTTAAATACAATCATAATTTCATCGCCTGCCCTTCAACATAATCTTCATCTATATCATTAGACTGTTCACTGCCGTCTGTGATATTTACATACTCTCCTATAATGTTCAGCGCTTCACAGTAGTTTTCTGCATCCCTTATTCGAGTGCACATCATTTCTGCCTCGTCAGCCATACCGTTTTGTTTAAGGGTGTGGCTTGCAATGCCCATAAGATTGAATATGTTTGAATCACAGCCTATTAATGCACAGTCGGGTTTTACCTTTTTCTCTTTGTTCTGTTCAGGTTCAAAACCGCCGAGCCTGTTGTCTACATAGTCGGACAGCCACATTCCTGCAAAGGCTGTATATGACTGCAATCGCCACATTGCCAGCTTGCCGATGTCAAGATGGACATCTTCAAAGGGATAGAGAATACAGGTTACGCCATCACTCTTGAACGCAGAAACATTCTCAAACTTTGTGTCGTCAAGAAGTATTCCTTTGTCCGTGAGCATTTTATTAATGCCGTCCGCCCATTCCTGTGTTTCACCGCCGCATCCCTGCAAGATGAGTCCTTCCTTGCCGTTCATACGGCGGAGATCCGAGAGTGTAATATTATTGATTTTCATTGTCATCTTCCTTTCATAAAAATAAGCACCCACAATAAAGTGAGTGCCTTGCTTAATCGTCTGTTCAACAATAGACTACATATATTTTGTCGTTTTCTGTGATTACATTGAATGATAAGTCGCTCGGAGCTATGCCACTGCTTTGGTAGTAGTAGGCTACATACTCAACATCACCATAGCAATCTGCTGTCAGGCTTTGCGTGTCATCATAATATGATGCGTTTGTGGGCGAGAACCAGCTTGCGTTGCCTGTGTTCAGTGAGGAATCGTATTTCATTCCAAGCTGCTGACCGTAGGCTATGCAGTCACTCACCGCATACTGAACATCAACCGTTTTTGCTTTGGTAGGCGGTTGCGTAGGCTTTTCCGTAGGTTTCTGCGTCGGCTTTTCTGTAGGCTTCTGCACAGGCTTTTGAGTAGGAGTTTCGGTTTCTTTTTTAGCATTCGATTTTGATTTAGAGTGATTACTGTTTACTGTATTCCTGCTGTTGTTTTGAACTTCTGATTGTGTTTTCTGAATCTGATCCGTTGCCGAAACAACCGCCGATTTTTGCCCACTGTCGGCTTTTTCTTCGGATTTGGTATTCTTTTCCGAAGACTCTGTTTCTTTTGAAACTGTGGCTTTTTCGGGGATTGTTGTTTCAGTTGCTTTTTCTATTGTTGCCGTTGCAGAAGATTCCGTAGATGCAGAAACATCCGCAGCCTTTGAAACTACGGATGTCTGAATATCGTTATTTAATTTTTCTTCTGCTGTACAAGCCGTAAATGTTCCTGCTGCTAAAATCAATGTCAGCATTATTGCGATTTTCTTTTTCATATTCTCATCGCTCCTTTCAAGCAACAAGTATATCCAAAGAATTTCAAATGTCCAGAGTTTTTTTTATTTGCTGTTACATACTCTGCGTAAAGCTTTCCGATTCATCTTCCGACATATTCTCGGATTCATCTTCGCTCTGCTGTTCATCAAGTGCCTGATGATACGCTTCCATAACCTTGCTGTTGAGTAAATCTCTGACTTCTTTGGAAATCGGGTGAGCAATCTCACTGAACTTCGTTTCGCCGTTTTCGTCAACATAGTTACTTGCAGGCATTGCAACAAACAGTCCTTTTCTTGAGTTCATCACTCTGATTCCGTGAATTGCCACAGCACCGCCGACAGTAACGCTTGCAAACGCCTTTGTGTTGCAATCATCTACATCAACGAGCTTATCAATCCTTACCTTGATATACGGCAGTTTCCTTTTCTGATTGTTGTTTTTGTTTCCTTTGAAATTTGTATTCTGTACCATATGAATTTACCTCCGATTTAGTGTTTCAGCTTTTCTGCCCACAACAGAGAAAGATGCAAAAGTGCGTTTCTCTGTTCTTCCTCTGACAGGCTGTCGAGGAAATCTTCAAGGGTGAAATTTTCCTCATATTCTTCTGCTAACTCCTTGCAGTTGTCGCATATTTTTTCTCGCCTGACAAGTACCGAGCCGTCATCCTGCTGGTTGAATGATAAAACATCGTTGTATCTGAATCCGATTTGCTGACGGATTTCATAGGGAATTGTAATTCTTCCTTTTTTACCGAGAACTCTGTAAATTTTAAGCACTACTCGTCCTCGCTTTCCGCAAGCTCTGCTCTGCACTCATCGCAGATACAGTTGCTACAATTACACTTGTCATCAAAATTTTCGCAATCATCATCGCACCTCTCAATCAGAATTGCTCCTTCCACAGCTGAAATCTGCACAGCACAGTCGGATGTGATTCCTGATACAATAAGTGCGTCAAGCGGTATGCTTACATAAATTCTATTTTCCATTGTTAATAATACACTCCTTCAAAATTTGTTCTAAATCAATTTGTTGTTCGGTTGTTAAGTCAAGCAAACTCAACTGCAACGGTTTATTTCTCTGCCTTTCATACATATCGTAGTTGCTGATTAGCAGTTCGGGAAATTGCTCGCCTGCGTTGATTCGCTGTTTCATATTGTGTAACCTTGTGAAATCAAAGAATGAATAACCGTCATATAAATTGCGGATTTCTTCACAATCGTTATATGATACAAGCCATTTGCCTTTTGCTTTTGCAAGTGCGTTTTTAAGCCTTAAATGGTCGTCCCAAGTAAATCCGCATTGATACACATACTCGCTTGAAAAGTACGGCGGATCACAGTAGAAAAAAGCATTTTCTCGGTCATAATGCTTTATCAGAACTTCAAAATCCTGATTTTCAATCACCGCATTTTCAAGTCTTTTGCCGACTTGCTCAATCAGTTGAAACAGGCTCACTACTGAAAATGGCTGACAGGCAAATGATTTTCCGCCGCTTGAATAGCTGTATCGCAAAAGTTTCAGAAACATTACTGCTCTGCGCAAGTCGTAGTCCTGTTTCATTTTTATATACAATTCAATGATTTCTTCTGCTTTCAAGTCAGGCAGGATAATCTTCGTCAGTTCCAATTCCTCATAAAGGTACTTATCGTCAAACTTCTCTTGTTTAAAAAAGTTCTTTATTGCATTGAAATCATCCCTTGAATTTAGGGGATAAAATCCGAGCTCTTTTATGAATTTCATTGTTCTGTCACGCATACAGCGAAAGAGGTTTACAAGATTATGGTTATAGTCATTGTAAACTTCGAACTTATCAGGCTTTTTCTTGCCTAAAAGTACAGCTCCTGAGCCTCCGAACGGCTCAATATACCTTTCGTAATTCAGAGGAAACAGGGCGTACAAAATATGAAGGATGGAAGTTTTATTTCCCATCCAACTCACAGGGGTTTTGATATTCATCACTCCATTTCGGAATACCAATCGCCCCTGAAACGAAAAAAAGCCGTTGATTAAATTAAAAAAATCTAATCAACGGCTTATATATATGAAAACCAATATCAGTCGTTCGGAACGATTGATATTAGTTGTTATTATTTAATTTTTATCGTTTACTTTTTTGATAATCTTCCCGATTTCAGAGATTACATTTACTGTCACCGCATTTCCTGCCATCTTGTAAAGCCTGCTGTCGGATAGTCCAGTCGCTTTTGCCTTGTCGAACTGATCGTCCGTGAAGCCTTGTAATCTCCAGCACTCCCTCGGAGTAAGCTTTCTGATTCTGCCGATATGGACTTCGCCGTTTAGATCAACAAAAGCAACTGCGAATTTTTCATCATCTGTAAAATTCGTGCTTTCAACGAATACACCTGAATGCTCACCCTTTCGGTTACTGATTCCCGAATCGTGTCTTGCAGTTATGCACCTTGCAATTTCTGTCAGCTTCGGATCGGGGTTCAGGTCGATAAAATAATACGCTTGCGTTGCGGAAGTAGTAAGCGTGTGTGCTATCTGACTTCCGACTCTGCCACGCCTTGAATTTTGTCCCGAAAAGGCGGTATCAATGCTGTCACCGGGATATGCCATCTGATAACCGTCTTTGGTCTTAGACTTTATCGGCAAACCAAAATTTTCAGTATCTTCAATAAGATAAAGTCCGCTATGACCGCCGAATCCGCCCGAACCGCTTGTAAGTGTACAGCTTAGTCCTTTTGATGAGTAGATTCGCTCACCCTGCGTTGGCTTTTCTTTGTATAAGAGCTTTTCCGCTTGTTTGCGTGAAAGATAATACTTCTCCGGCACATTGTCCTCTAAGATAGCCGATAATGAACACTCGATTTCTTGATTGGGGTACTCCGAAATTTTTGCTGTTAAGTACCTGCCAGCACACATCATACCCCAACTCATCCAATGTACGGAGGATTGTTTCAAATGTTTTGCCTGAGTCATGGTTAAGCAGACCGGGAACGTTTTCCATGTAGAGATACTTAGGTTTTTTAACGGCAGCAATTCGAGCAATCTCGAAAAACAGCGTTCCTCTTGTGTCGTCAAATCCTTTTCTCGCTCCTGCGATTAAGAAGGACTGACAGGGAAATCCTCCAACAAGAAGGTCGAAATCGGGTAACTGTTCGGGTACAATTTTTCTTGCGTCATCAAAGTAAAGTTCACCTCCTGTATCGTACATTGCTTCGTATGCCTGCTTTGCATACTTGTCGATTTCGCAGTATCCGACGCACTCAAAACCGCCTATGGCTTCAAGTCCAGAACGGAAACCGCCGATGCCTGCAAACATATCAAAAAATTTGATGGACATAAATCTTCAATCCAAACGAAGATTTATTGATTAAACCTCACCTCACATTCCCATTGTCATTCCGCTATCCTCATCAGGAGTTTCATCTTCAACTTCTGACATAGATTGGTTTTCTGCTTCAATTTCGTCCTGTGTGAGTTTTCTGAATGAGTCCTCACCAGGCACTACTCCAAGTGAACGACCGTTGTCCCACTCGGGGAATATTGTTCCCATTGAATCAACAAATTTAACTGTTCCTCTTGTGCCTGCCGGAACAGGTGCGTAAGGGTCCTTCATACTGATAAGCTCAATTCTTGTACCCGGCGGATACAATTTCTTTGTGCTTTCAGCTATTCTGCGCTGTCTTTCATATTCGTTCAAGTTATACATCTCCTTAAATTCTGTTACTTAATAGCGTTGTGCTTAAGTAGGACTCCTGATTTTTATTATCATAAAATCAACCTCCGTCTTTTTTTCTGTTTGTATGGACATTTTTGATGTCAGAGAAATGTGCCTGATTATTTTCATCGCAGTCATCATTACGCCTGTCAAAATTAGGTTTCTGACGCATCTCTCTTTCAAACTTTCTGAGTTCGGGTGTGTCGGTAAAATACATTTAAAATCATTCCTTTCAAATTTTTTGCAAATAAAAAAGGCAACCGTTCTAATCAAAAAAATTAAAACGATTGCCAAATAAAAAAAGAGCCAATTACTATATCTCTAAAATAAGAAATATGATGATTGACTCATATATTTGATAATATTAAATTAAGCAGATTAGCGAAAGTAATCAGTTTTCTTTACCTTTAACTAAATTTTGTAGCTTTTCAACAGCTTCATCTTTAGTTTCAGAATCCTTCACTATTTGGATAATTGAGTTCATAAGAACATCAAATTGTTTGTCTGTCATATTTTCGAACTCCATATCTTTTCCTTTCCGATAAAACAATTATCACTTCTACCGGAAATAAATTTTATATATAAGTAATTGAGGCTCATAGAAAAACTATGAGCCTCTTTTGGCTCCCCCAACTGGGCTCGAACCAGTGACATCATGATTAACAGTCATGCGCTC